>LXOW01072620.1_pt1 | contig 41213 bp, 36 predicted proteins | sample 1368591 | NCBI WGS metagenome assembly LXOW01 (sample SAMN04884650, study PRJNA319009) | bovine gut metagenome | isolation source: Cow rumen | host: Bos taurus | place: Italy: Legnaro (PD) | collected 2014-07-09
AGCACCGACATCGGCCGTCTGTCCGCCATGCTGCTCATCGACCGCATCCGGCACCCGGAACACCCCTGCCGCTGGACCAACGTCAAGTCCACCCCCGTCTGGGGCGGCAGCACACGGTAGAATACTACGAAGCAAGACAAATCAAGAGGCTTTGAACCGCCTCCTGTTTTTTCATCTCTTCTATATGCCATGCTGCTCATATGCGAACAGTATCGGCAGGCAAGTCTGTATCGAGGATAAGGATCCTTCCCCCGCAACCATAAAAAAGCCCTAAACTTAGGGCTTTTTCTTTTTCTTGGGCAGATACAAAACTGAGTTTTTGGGCAAAAAAGGCGTTTTGACAACATTTTGACAACACTTTGTTCCAAATTCGTGCCTCCTCATTGATCAAAACAATAATTATATAAGGCCATTTCATTTTGATGCTGAGAACCATTTGGGAACGTTTTTTCTTTTGAAAAGAAAAAAAGCCACCCCGGCTGTGAACTGCACCCCATTTGTTAGACATGTGATATAATGTCTAACAAGTGGGGTGATTTAATATGCCAAAAGGAATACCAAACAAGCGTTACACAGGCGAATTCAAGCAAAAGGTAGTTGAGGCAATCAAAAGAGATGGTCTTAGTTACAAAGAAGCTGCCAGGATATTTGAGATCAAATCAGACAGACAGGTTAGAAACTGGGAACGCATCTATCTTGAAGAAGGACCAGAAGGTCTGTATGTTGAACGGCGAGGACGAAGTGGTAAAGGCGGTCGTCCTGCAAAGCAAATCAAGCCTGAGGTCGAGGAGGATCTGATCGCGGAAGTACAAAGGCTGAGAGCGGAGAATGCGTATCTAAAAAAATTGAGAGCCTTGGTTCTGGAAGAGGAACGCCGCGGCAAAGGGCGCAAGTGATCTGGGAACTGAGGCATGGATTCACGATCAAGCTGCTGATTGAGGTATCCGGGCTTGCGCGGTCGACCTATTATTACTACATCAAGCATCGGAACGACGAGGACAAGTACAGCCAGATCAAAGAACAGATCACAAACATATTTTGCGAGAATAAGGAGAGATATGGCTATCGAAGGATAACCATGGAACTGCACAATCGAGGATACCGGATCAATCATAAGGCAGTCCTGCGTCTAATGAATGAACAGAGGATCAAATGCCAGGTACGCATTAAGAAGTATCACTCATACAAGGGTGAAGTCGGCAAGGTTGCGCCGAACTTGCTTGAGCGTGATTTCAGCACGAAGACACCGAACGAAAAATGGGTGACTGACGTTACGGAGTTTTCCCTCTTTGGGCAGAAGCTCTATGCCTTTCTTTTTTTCCGACATGCTTGAATCCTCCGAAAAATGCTGGTTGTGCGTCGTTTACAAGTTGCGGCCGCACGTGGGTGGCGTGCGGCCGCAGCCGGCTAAGTGTTGCTTATTTCGCGAACAGCTGCTTGAGCTGCTCGACTTCAGCAGCGTCTTCCTTCACCGTGGTGGCGCCGTCACGGTAGTACGGCATGGCGAAGTACTTCTCCAGTGTGGCCTTGAAGTCAGCGGTGCTGGTCACCTGCTCGATGGCCTTGGAGAGCTTCTCCACGATGGCGGCGTCAGTACCCTTGGGGAAGCGGACCTCATAGAGCTTGGACTGGACCACGTCGTAGCCCTGCTCCTTCATGGTGGGGAAGTCCTCCATACCGTCGGGGCGCTCGTTGGCGCAGACGCCCAGGACGATGAAGTCGCCGTTCTCGATGTAATCCTTCACGTTCATGTAGTTGATTACCAGGCAGTCGCACTGACCGGCCATGAAGGCAGTGAGACGGTCGGCAGCGGAGCTGCCCACGTCGATGCTGTTGAGCTCGATGCCCATGGTCTGCTCCATCAGGGTGGCCACGGCGTGGGTGGCGCCGTTGAAGGTGATGGAGTACTTCATCTCGCCGGGATGGGCCTTGCAGTATTCAACGAACTTCTCCAGGGTGTTGTACTCGGCGTCCTTCTTGACGATCAACATGTAGGTGTCGTCGCGGGCCACGGTGGCGCAGACTTCAAAGTCGTTGAGGAAGGAGAACTGGTTGGAGCCGACCGCTTCCTGGGTCAGCATGACGCCGCTGTGGTGGAAGAGCACGGTGTAGCCGTCGTTCTTGGCATCCAGCACGGAGGTGGAGGCCACCACACCGGAACCGCCGGTGGTGTTGACCACGACGAAGTTGGCACCCAGGTCCTTGGACATGCACATGACCAGGACGGCGGAGCGGCTGTACATCTCTCAGCAGACCCTGAGCAACCATATTGCCCGTCTGGAAAGCTATTATGGCACGCCGCTCCTCTACCGCAAGCCCTTCCTGTCCCTGACCCCTGCGGGGGAATATGTGCTGTCCTCCGCTAAGGCCATCGTCAATGAAGAAGCCAATCTGAAGGCCATCCTGGCCGATGTGGAGAAGGAGGTACGAGGCATCCTGCGCTTCGGAGCCAGCACCCTTCGGATGAACACCAGTTTGCCCCACATCCTGCCCCGGTTCTCGGCGCGGTTCCCCAAGGTGGAGATACGGCTCACGGACACCATCTCCTCTCAGCTGACGGAAATGGTGCTGGATGGAGAGTTGGACTTAGCCCTGACTGTATCGCGTCATACAGATCCCCATCTGGCGGAAGATCACATGATGGACGATCAAGTGTATCTGTGCGTGGCCGATTCTCTTCTCAAAGAATACTATGGGGAAGATGCGGCTTCACTTAAGGAGCGCTCCAGGGAAGGGGCCTACCTGGGAAACTTTTCCAGGCTTCCATTCTGCTTACTGGAAAATCGGATCGGCGAAAAGATCAACGAGTGCTTCGCAGAGGCTCAATTCACGCCTCATGCCTACATCACCAGCACCTATACCCAAATCAGTGCTTCCATCTGCTTCAAGCGTCTGGCGGCCGCCTTCATCCCTCACGTGTGTCTGGCGGAGCAGCGCTCGGAAATCCCCGAAGACATCAATATCTTCCCCCTGTTCCATAACGGACATCCTCTGCTCCAAACGGTCAATCTGATCCGTCTCCGGGACCGGTATCTCCCTCGATCGATACGATATTTCCAGGACCTCCTGTCCGGCTATCTGCGCGCTATTGAGCAGGTCCATCTGGAGCGGATGGTCAAAACTGAATAAACATCCATATATTGGATGTCAAAAGACAGGAATATGGCCGTTCGGCGCTGAGTCAGTTATCACTGCTCGTACCATTGATAAGCAAAACCGGACGGTCACGCCGCCGGTTTTGTTTATTTTCATGGAGTCGATGAGAGCGCGGAGGATATGGCGCTGCTCATCGGGGGAAGCGTCGGGGAGAGACTGCATTTTAGCTTCATAACACCCCTGCAGGTATCCTCCGCGAGTTCCAATTCTTTCTACATCTTCCCACGATTTCCCCTGCAAAAGAAGGTCAATTTTCCTGTTGTATTCATCCCTGTCCCGGTTAAGTGCAGATTTTAACTTGGCGATTTCAAATTCACTTGCCGCTTTCGCTTCCTGCTTTGCTTTCTTTTGAGCTTCATCGTTAAGCTCCGCGGGGAGAATGATGCTCAAGCGTGTGACGAGCTCCTGTGACGCAGGGACGAACCTCCTTCCGTTCCGGCGGTTTTCCTGATCATAGCAGACCCGGGTCCGCAATTCAACCCATTGCTGTCAAGGCGAGACCTTGAATGGGCATAGAACAAGAAGTGTACGGCGCTGCGATTTGACGATTGACAAAGCGGGCGTGGAACGGTATAATCCTTGAAAATGCGATGACGGAATTATGCCGGATGCGGAGCGTTCCAGAGAGTCGGCGGCAGATGCGAGCCGATACGGAAGCATCATGGCAGTCTCCCTCCCGAGCAGGTGTGCTGAACCAGCCAGTAAGCGCATTCGGACGCCCCGTTACCGGCAAAGAACTTGTTCGAGTTCTGAGTGATTGCCAAACCGGCAGTAAACAGGGTGGTACCACGGATCATTTCGCCCCTGAAGTCGTTTGACTTTGGGGGCTTGTTTATTTTCAGAAGGAGCAGGACTATGAAACAGATCTATCTCAGCGACGTGACGATGAAACGATCCTCCCGGGGGAATGATTTTACCCTTTCCTTCCGGGAAAAGCTGGAGCTGTGCAAGCTCCTCGATAAGCTGGGGATCGACTCCATCGAAACGGATGTGATCGAGAACCGCCGGACGGACGGCCTCCTGATCAAATCCCTTTGTTCGGCGGTCAAACAGGCGCAGCTGACCGTGCCGGTCCCCGCCGGGGATCCGGAGGGGATCGAGTACACCTGGGGATGCCTCAAGGAGGCGAAAGCCCCCCGGCTCCAGGTGTCGCTGCCCGTTTCCACGGTCCAGATGGAGTACCTGTACCGGAAAAAGCCGGACCAGATGCTGAGCCTGATCGCCGAGACCGTGGCGAAGTGCCGGGCGCTGTGCGCCGAGGTGGAGTTCTGCGCCGAGGACGCAGGCCGGAGCGATCCCGTTTTTCTGACGGATGCCCTTGCGGCGGCCGTGGAGCAGGGCGCGTCGGTGCTGACGGTCTGCGATACGGCGGGGATCATGATGCCCGAGGAGGTCTTCCGCTTTATCAAGTCGGTGAAGGAACGGTTCCCGGACCAGCGGATCGGCGTCAAGATCTCCAACGGCATGTACATGGCCGACGCCTGCGCGGTATACGCCCTGCAGGCCGGCGCCGAAGAGGTGAAGGTGAAGGCCTGCGGCGAGGACGCCGTGTCCCTGAAGCGGTTCTCCGCCGTGCTGAAGACCAGGGGGGACAGCCTTGGGGTCAGGAGCAAGGTCCGCATGACCGAGATGAACCGGTCCATCGGACAGATCGAATGGCTCTGCCGGACCAATCGAAGCAAATCCTCCCCCTTCGACAGCGGCGTCCGGGAGGAGGAAGACTTCTTCCTCAACGTCCACGACAGCGCCGAGGCCGTGGCGAAGGCGGCCCAGCAGCTGGGGTACGATCTTTCGGACGAGGACGCCGCCAAGGTGTACGACGCCTTCGTCTCCGTGGCCAGCAAAAAGGAGCGGGTCTCCGCCAAGGAGCTGGACGTGCTGATCGCGGCCTCCGCGTTGCAGGTGCCGCCGGCGTACCGGCTGGAGAGCTATATGATCAACGCCAGCAACGTGATCGCGGCCACCAGCCATATCCGGCTGAAGAAGGACGGTCAGATCCTGGAGGGCATCTGCGCCGGGGACGGCCCCATCGACGCCTCCTTCCTGGCCATCGAGCAGATCGCCGGCACCCACTATGAGCTGGACGATTTCCAGATCCGCGCCGTCACCGAGGGCCGGGAGGCCATGGGCGAAACGGTGGTCCGCCTGCGGTCCAACGGGAAGCTGTACTCCGGCCGGGGCATCTCCACGGACATCGTGGGCTCCAGCATCATGGCCTATATCAACGCCATCAACAAGATCGTCTATGAGGAGGCCGGGCAATGAATCTTTCCTTCTCCACCCGCGGAAGGCTGGGCACGCCGTGGTCGGAACTGTGCGAACTGGCTGTGGACAACGGCTTCACGGGCATAGAGGTATACAACGCTTTCAAGGATACGGAGCTGATCGGGCCGGGGGGTGCGCTGCACAAGTACAACGCCGCGTCCACCCACCGGGACCTGTCCCGGAAGGGCCTCACCGTGCCGGTCTTCGACAGCTCCTGCAGCATCGGCTTCCACGATCCGGCGGTGCGGGACGAGGTCCTGTTCCTCATCGGCCTCGCGGAGGCCATGCAGACCGAGTACGTGGCCATTCGGACGGACCAGGACGACTTCGAAGCGGTGAAGGCGGATCTGGATCTGCTGCTCCCGGCGGCGAAGAAGAGCGGGATCGTGCTGCTGCTCAAGACCAGCGGCGCTTTCTCGAATACGGCGAAGCTGCGGGCCCTCCTGGACGAGTACGCCACGGATTCCCTGGGCGTGCTGTGGGACGTGCATCATCCCTACCGGGACTGCGGCGAGACGCCGGACGAGACCATCAAGAACCTGGGGGCTTACGTGAAGCACGTCCACCTGCGGGACTCCGACAACGACGGCGCCTACGCGCTGGTGGGCGAAGGGGACCTGCCCATGGCGGACTTCATCCGGGCGCTGTACTCCGTGGACTACGCCGGATTTCTGTCCCTGGAATGGAAGACGGAATGGATGGAGGATCTGCCGGAGCTGGACGTGATCTTCCCCCACTTCGTGAACTACATGCAGCGGTTCGCCTCCACCCGCGGCAAGAAGAAGATGCTCTACCCCAACCACGACGGCACCGGCGAGTACGTCTGGAAAAAGGACGAGCTGATGGACCTGACCTTCTCCCAGGTGCTCGACCGCATGGTGGAGGAGTTCCCGGATCAGTACTGCTTCAAGTACACGACCCTGGACTATACCCGCACCTACGCGGAGTTCCGGGACGACGTGGATCGCCTGGCCCGGGCCCTCATCTCCCTGGGCGTGCGGGCGGGCAGCAAGGTGGCCGTCTGGGCCACCAACGTGCCCGCCTGGTACATCACCTTCTGGGCCGCCACCAAGATCGGCGCGGTGCTGGTGACGGTGAACACCGCCTACAAGATCCACGAGGCGGAGTATCTGCTGCGCCAGTCGGACACCCACACCCTGGTCATGATCGAATCCGCCCTGGATTCCAACTATCGGGAGATCATCCAGACCCTTTGTCCGGAGCTCAAGACGGCCAGGGCGGGAGAACCCCTCCATTGCCGGAAGCTCCCGTTCCTCCGGAACGTGATCACGGTGGGGTTCCGCATGCCCGGGTGCCTGACCTTCGAGGAGGCCATGGACCGGGCCGAGATGACCTCCCAGCGGGAGCTCGACAAGATGGTGGCCCACGTCCGGCCGGACGACGTGTGCAACATGCAGTACACCTCCGGCACCACAGGCTTCCCCAAGGGCGTCATGCTGACCCATTACAACATCGTCAACAACGGCAAATGCATCGGCGACCGCATGGGGCTGTCCACCGCCGACCGCATGATGATCCAGGTGCCCATGTTCCACTGCTTCGGGATGGTGCTGTCCATGACCGCCTCCCTGACCCACGGGGCCACGGTCTGCCCCATGCCCTATTTTTCGGCGAAGAGCGCCCTGGCCTGCATCCAGCAGGAGAAGATCACCTGCTTCAACGGCGTGCCCACCATGTTCATCGCCATGTTCAACCACCCGGATTACCGGAAGACCGATTTCTCCCACATGCGGACCGGCATCATGGCGGGATCCGGGTGTCCCCCGGAGCTCATGCGCCGGGCGGCCGACCCCAACGAGATGCACATGATCGGCATCGTCAGCGTGTACGGGCAGACGGAGTCATCCCCCGGCAGCACCATGTCCGCCTGGACGGACCCCCTGGACGTGCGATGCGACACCGTGGGGTACGATTTCCCCCATGTCCAGTGCAAGATCATCGATCCGGACACCGGAGCAGAGCTGCCGGACGGGCAGAACGGGGAGTTCTGCTCCAAGGGCTACAACACCATGAAGGGGTATTATAAGATGCCCGACGCCACCCGGGACACCGTGGACAAGGACGGCTGGCTCCACTCCGGCGACCTCGCCTGCCGTGACAGGCAGGGGAACTACCGCATCACCGGCCGGCTGAAGGACATGATCATCCGCGGCGGCGAGAACATCTACCCCAAGGAGATCGAGGAATTCATCTACACCCACCCCAAGGTGCAGGACGTGCAGGTGATCGGCGTGCCCGACAAGCGCTACGGCGAGGAAGCGATGGCGTGCATCATCCTGAAGGAGGGCTGTTCTATGACCGAGCCGGAGATGCGAGCCTACATCACCGCGTCGCTGGCACGCCACAAGGTGCCCCGATACATCGAATTCGTGGACTCCTTCCCCATGAACGCGGCGGGCAAGATCCTGAAGTACAAGATGCGGGAGGAAGCCGTCGAACGACTGGGCCTCAAATAAAAAAAGGTTTGACATTTTGAAGTAAACGTGGTAATAGTATACAAAAGCTGTGACGAAGACGGCCTTGCAGTTGTTCTTTCAGAGAGTCGGCGGCTGGTGTGAGCCGACAGGGCGAATGCAAACTATGGCCCATCCCTTCCGAGCCGAAGTCCGAACGAGTTCGCTTCAGTAGGCGCTTCCGTACATGCTGCGTCAAAGCATAGGGATTGATGGATCCCGCTGAGTGGCGGCTCCTGCCGCAATTTGAGTGGTACCGCGAGTGTGATGACACCCGTCTCAAAGCAAGAAGCCTTTGAGCGGGTGTTTTTGTATAGGAGGAAGGCATGGACAAGTCTGAACTGGAAAAAATGCAGGAAGTCGCTCTCCGTATACGGGAGATGCGTGAGATCTTCGGCCTCTCCCCAGAGGAGATGGCCCAGCAGGTGGAAGTGTCGGTGGAGGACTATGTCCGCTACGAGAGCGGCACGGCGGACTTCCCCTTCACCTTCATCCATAAATGCGCCAAGGCCTTCCACATCGGGATCACCGATCTTCTCGAAGGTGAGAGCGCCCATCTGACCTCCTACACGGTCACCCGAAAGGGGCACGGCCTGCAGACCGCCAAGGAGGACGGGATCGAGATACGGGACCTGGCCCCCATGTTCCGCAAGAAGATCGCGGAGCCCTACTGGGTCAAATACGAATACAGCGACGAGCTGCAGCATAAGCCCATCCATCTTACCAAGCACTCCGGTCAGGAGTTCGACCTGGTCTATTCCGGTCACCTGAAGGTCCAGATCGGCGACAATATCGAGTACCTGGGCGAAGGGGACAGCATCTATTACAACAGCTCCACCCCCCACGGCATGATCGCCGTGGACGGCCAGGACTGTCTGTTCCTCGCCGTGGTCCTGCCCGGCGCGGACCAGGAGGTCAACCTGATCCGGGACACGCTGATCCCCACCCGCACCTCCCGCAAGAAACTGATCTCCTCCAAGTTCGTGGCCTGCAAAGAGACGAAGAGCGGATATCCCGCCCAGATCGACTTCAAGAACGCGGACAGCTTCAATTTCGCCTTCGACATCGTGGACGCCATCGCGAGGAGAGAGCCGGACAAGCTGGCCATGCTCCATATCGCGAAGGACGGGACCGAGAGAAGGTTCACCTTCCGGGATATGAAGCGCTCCTCCAACCAGTGCGCCAACTATCTTCGGAACCTGGGCGTCAAAAAGGGCGATCGGGTCATGCTGGTCCTGAAGCGCCATTACGAGTTCTGGTTCGCCATCCTGGCCCTCCACAAGCTGGGCGCCATCGCCATCCCCGCCACGAACCAGCTGCAGGCTCACGACTTCACCTACCGGTTCCAGGCCGCCGGCGTCAGCGCCATCCTCTGCACGGCGGACGGCGATACGGCATCTCAGGTGGACCTGGCACAGCAGGAATGCCCGGGACTGACGCTGAAGATCCTGGTGGGCGGCCAGCGAGAGGGCTGGAAGGATCTCGACGCCGAATACCCCCTCTACAGCACCCACTATTACCGGACGGAGGAGACCGCCTGCGGGAACGACCCCATGCTCATGTTCTTCACCTCCGGCACCACGGGCTATCCCAAGATCGCCGTGCACAGCTACCAGTACCCCCTCGGGCACTATCTGACGGCGAAATACTGGCATGGGGCCAGCGACGACGGGCTCCACTTCACCATCTCCGAGACCGGATGGGGCAAAGCCCTGTGGGGCAAGCTGTACGGACAGTGGATGTGTGAAGACGCCGTCTTCACCTATGACTTCGACCGGTTCGAGGCCGCCGACATCCTGCCCATGTTCGCCAAGTACCACATCACCACCTTCTGCGCCCCGCCCACCATGCTGCGCATGATGATCCGGCAGGATCTCTCTCACTACGATTTCTCCTCGGTGGTGCACATGACCACCGCGGGAGAAGCCCTGAATCCGGAGGTCTACCGCCAGTTCGAGAAGGCCACGGGGCTCCAGATCATGGAGGGCTTCGGTCAGACCGAGACCACGCTGGTCATCGGCAACTTCATCGGCGGTCCCCACAAGCTGGGCTCCATGGGTCGGCCCTCCCCCCAATTCGACGTGGACATCCTGGACGAGCAGGGGAACCCGGTGCCGGACGGCGAGGTGGGCGAGATCGTGGTGAGGACCTCCGAGCACGTCCCCGTGGGCCTGTTCCTGGGCTATTACCAGGATCAGGAGAAGACGGACGAAGCCTGGCACGACGGATACTATCATACGGGCGACACCGCCTGGCGGGATGAGGACGGGTTCTTCTGGTACGTGGGCCGTGTGGACGACGTCATCAAATCCTCCGGCTACCGGATCGGGCCCTTCGAGATCGAGAGCGTCATCATGGAGCTGCCCTACGTGCTCGAATGCGGCGTCTCCGCCGCCCCGGACGAGGTCCGCGGACAGGTGGTCAAAGCCTGCGTGGTGCTGGTGCCCGGAACGGAGAAGACGGACGCCCTCAAGAAGGAGATCCAGGAGTACGTCAAGACCCATACGGCGCCCTATAAGTATCCGAGGATCGTCGAATTCCGGGATTCGCTCCCGAAGACCATCAGCGGAAAGATCCAGAGGGCGCTCCTGCGGGACGGCCTGTGATCGAAGGAACTGTTTCTTGACAGGGACTCTGAGACGTGGTAGAATCACTCTAATTTCATATATAAAAGACTGTGACGGAGAGTTCAGAGGGACGGATCTCGCGAAGAGAATCGGCGGTCGGTGCAAGCCGAAGGAGATCGCCATCTGATGTAACTCCCGAGTCGGAAGGAAGAACAGCTTGAGGCCCAGTAGAACCTTCCCGTGACGGCTGCGTGAACGCCTAGGAATTGTCAGATTCTGAAGGGACAGCGATACGCTGTAATTTGAGTGGTACCGCGGGTATGAACGTATACTCGTCTCAAAGTTCATTGCTTTGGGACGTTTTTTTCATTCCCTGGGGAAAGAGGAAAGCCAGTGGACAGTATTTCAGGGTTGGATTTTAAGATCCGGGAAATGGCGCTCCGTATCCGGGAGCTCCGAGAGATCACGCGATACACTTCGGCAGAGATGGCGGAGAAGACCGGCGTCTCCGTAGAGGAGTACCTGGCGTGTGAAAGAGGCGAGAAGGACCTGAACTTCGCCTTTATCTATCGCTGCGCCCTCGCCTTCGGCGTAGACGTCACCGACATCATCGAGGGCGTCAGCCCCACGCTGCGCTCCTACACCCTGACGAGAGCCGGCAAGGGCCAGCGGATCGACCAGGCCCACGGGATGGAGTACTACAACCTGGCGTCCTCGTTCCTGAACCGCATCGCGGAGCCGCTGTACGTCCACAGCACCTACAGTGAGGAAGCCCAGCACAAGGACATCCAGCTCACCACCCACGCGGGGCAGGAGTGCGACATCGTGATCTCCGGCCACCTGATGGTGCAGGTGGGGCACCACAAGGAGGTCCTCGGCCCCGGCGACAGCATCTACTACGACAGCTCCACGCCCCACGGCATGATCGCCGTGGAGAAGGAGGACTGCTATTTCTACGCCATCGTTCTGAATCCCACGGGAGAGCCGATCCCCGAGCTGACGGCGGAGCCCCTGGTCTCCGGCGCCAGGATGAAGCAGCGCGACGACGCCGACCGCGTCTGGAAGGAATGGATCGACGTGGAGGAGGATCCGAACGGCACCCTGACCGACATTCGGTTCAAAAACGCGGACAAGTTCAATTTCGCCTTCGATGTGGTGGACGAGATCGCCAGGAAGGAGCCGGAGAAGCTGGCCATGCTCCACGTTTCGGCGGACAAGACGGAGCGGCGGTTCACCTTCCGGGAGATGAAGCGGGCCTCCTCCCAGTGCGCCAACTATTTCAAGAGCCTGGGCATCAAGAAGGGGGACCGGGTCATGCTCTCCCTCCGGCGGCATTACCAGTTCTGGTTCGCCATGCTGGGCCTCAACAAGCTGGGCGCCATCGCCATCCCGGCCACCAGCCAGCTCCAGGCCCACGATTTCGAGTACCGGTTCCGCACGGCGGGCGTTACGGCGGTCATCTGCACCGACACCGACGACACGGCCAACCAGATCGACCTCGCCTGCCAGAACTACGACGGTTTGAAGCACAAGCTGATCGTGAACAGCGCCCGGGAAGGCTGGCGCAGCTTCGACGAAGAATACACCATGTACAGCACCCACTTCCGCCGCACGGACCTGTCTCCCTGCGGGAAGGATCTGATGCTGATGTACTTCACCTCCGGCACCTCTGGGTATCCGAAGATCGCCGCTCACGACTACCGGTATCCCCTGGGCCATTTCCACACGGCCAAGTACTGGCACGCCGTGGATCCCGACGGCCTGCATTTCACCATTTCCGACACCGGCTGGGCCAAGGCCATGTGGGGCAAGCTCTACGGCCAGTGGCTGTGCGAGGCGGCGACCTTCGTCTACGATTTCGACCGCTTCGACGCGGCGGACATCCTGCCGATGTTCGCGAAGTATCACATCACCACCTTCTGCGCGCCGCCCACCATCCTCCGCATGATGGTCAAGCAGGACCTGTCGAAGTACGATTTCTCCTCCGTGGAGCATATGACCACGGCGGGCGAAGCCCTGAACCCGGAGGTCTACCGGCAGTTTGAAAAGGCCACGGGCCTGCAGATCATGGAGGGCTTCGGCCAGTCCGAAAGCACCATGATCATCGGCAACCTGATCGGCGCGCCGCACAAGATCGGCTCCATGGGAAAGCCGGCGCCGGTCTACGACGTGGACTTGGTGGACCAGGAGGGAAAGAGCGTCCCCGTGGGCGAGGTCGGCGAGATCGTGGTGAAGATCGACAAGGGGACCCCCTGCGGCCTGGCGGTCTGCTATTACCGGGACGAGGAGAAGACCGCCGAGACCTGGCGGGACGGCTACTATCACACCGGAGATACCGCCTGGCGGGATGAGGACGGGTTCTTCTGGTACGTGGGCCGGGTGGACGACGTCATCAAGTCCTCCGGCTACCGGATCGGGCCCTTTGAGATCGAGAGCGTCATCATGGAGCTCCCATACGTGCTCGAATGCGGCGTCACCGCCGCGCCGGACGAGGTGCGGGGCCAGGTGGTGCGGGCCGTGATCGTGCTGGTCCCCGGCTGGGAAGGCACGGAGGAGCTGAAGAAAGAGATCCAGAACTACGTCAAGTCCCATACCGCGCCCTATAAGTATCCGAGGATCGTCGAGTTCCGCGACAGCCTCCCCAAGACGGTCAGCGGCAAGATCCAGCGGAACAGACTATGAGGAAATGAGCATGAAGGTCTCCTGTATCCAAATGAACATGAAGTTTTCCGACCCGAACGAGAACTTTGACCGGGCGGAACAGCTGATCGCCCAGGCGGCGGACAAAAGCGACGTGCTGGTCCTTCCGGAGACCTGGAACGCCGGGTTCTTCCCCCGGGCGGAGCTGGAGAAGTACGCGGACGAGGACGGGAAGCTGGTCAAGGAGCGGATCGGCGCCCTGGCGAAGCGGTATGCCGTCAACATCGTGGCCGGCAGCGTGGTGAACAAGAAGGCCGGGGGCGTCTACAACACCGCCTACGTCTTCGACCGAAACGGGAACGTGATCGGGGAATATGACAAGACCCATCTGTTCACGCCCATGGAGGAGGACCGGTATTTTAAGAAGGGCGATCATCTCACCGCTTTCGAGCTGGACGGGGTCCGCTGCGGCATCATCATCTGCTACGACATCCGCTTCCCGGAGCTCACCCGCAGCTACGCCGTGAACGGTCTCGATATGCTGTTCGTGGTGGCCCAGTGGCCCGCCGTCAGGATCCCCCATCTTCTGGCGCTCTCCAAGGCAAGGGCCATCGAGAACCAGATGTTCGTGGTGTGCTGCAATTCCTGCGGCACCGCGGGGCGCACCGTGTACGGGGGCAGCTCCTCCATCCACGATCCGTGGGGGGAGACCCTCGCCCAGGCAGGAACCGGCGAGGAGATCCTCGCCGCCGACTGCGACCTATCCGTCGTCAGGGGCATCCGCGATTCCATCAACGTATTTCGTGACAGACGCCCTGAACTATACAAAATATAACTGCAAAGGAGAACGAAGATGAAGTATCAGTTTCCGATAACGAAGACCCAGCACCCCAAGGCGAAGCCTACGGACGAGAACACCCTCGGGTTCTGCAACCACTTCACGGACCACATGTTCATCATGGAGTACGACGAAGGTCAGGGGTGGCACGACGGCCGCATCGTCCCCTACGCCCCCATTGCCATCGACCCCGCCTCCTGCGTGCTGCACTACGCGCAGATGATGTTCGAGGGCATGAAGGCCTACCGCCGTCCCGACGGGCGCATCCAGCTGTTCCGGCCGGACATGAACGCCAAGCGCATGGCCCGGACGGCGGAGCGCATGGTGATCCCGGTGCTCCCGGAGGACATCCTGCTGTCCGCCGTAGAGGAGCTCATCCAGGTGGACGCCGACTGGATGCCCAAGGCGGATGGCACCTCCCTGTATATCCGTCCCTTCATCTTCGGCAACGAGGTCTCCTTCTCCGCCCTCCCCGCGAAGCACTACAACTTCATCGTGATCCTGGCCCCCTGCGGCTCCTACTACGGCACCAGCAGCGACAAGCTCTCCGCCTCCCGCATTTACGTGCAGGACACCTATATCCGCGCCGCCAAGGGCGGCACGGGCTTTGCCAAGGTCGGCGGCAACTACGGCGGCGCCATGCGCGCCTGCAAGGACGCCATGAAGTATAACTGCAAGGACGTGCTGTGGCTGGACGCCGCGGAGCACAAGTACGTGGAGGAGATCGGCACCTCCAACGCCTTCTTCCGCATCAACGACGAGGTCATCACCGCGCCTCTGGATTCCGGCACGATCCTGCCCGGCGTGACCCGGGATTCCGTCATCCAGCTTTTGAAGCACTGGGGTGTGCCCGTCACGGAGCGGCGGCTGGCCCTTGAAGAGGTCCTCGCGGCCCAGAAGAACGGGACGCTGCAGGAGATCTTCGCCAGCGGCACCGCGGCGGTCATCTCCCCCATCGGCTGCCTCAACGTCAAGGGTGAGGACTATCCCATCGGGGACGGCGAAGCGGGCCCTCTCGCCAACCGGATCTATACCGACCTCTACGGCATCCAGACGGGAAAAGTCGAGGACTACATGGGCTGGACCTATCCCCTGGACGTGTTCGTGAAGGAATGAAGCGGGTCACCCTGTTCTGCGGGCACTACGGCAGCGGGAAGAGCAACATCGCCGTGAACTACGCGGAGCGGATCGCCGCCTCCGGCGCATCCGTGGCCCTGGCGGACATCGACATCGTCAACCCCTATTTTCGCTCCGCCGACTCCCGGAAGGAGCTGGAGGCAGGGGGGGTCCAGGTGATCGCCCTGCCGTTCGCCAACTCCAACGTAGACCTGCCGGCCCTGCCTCAGGAGGTCTACGGGCTGGTACAGCGCAGGGACATCCACGCGGTGCTGGACGTGGGCGGAGACGATCGGGGGGCGCTGGCCCTCGGGCGGTTCGTGCCCTACATCCTGGGGGAGAACGACTACGAGATGCTCTTCGTGGTGAACTTCTTCCGGCCCCTGACCAGGGACGCCGCCAGCGCCTTCGAGATCCTCAAGGAGATCGAAGCTGCCGCGGGGATGAGGTTCACAGGGATCGTGAACAACTCCAACCTGGGGGCGGAGACCACGGCGCAGCTGATCGAGGGATCCGCCGGGCCGGCAGCAGAGCTTTGCAGGCTCTCCGGTCTCCCCTGCGTGATGACCGTATTCGAAGAGCGGTTCCTGGGGAAGGTCCATGTGGCGGACCCCTTCCCCATCCACCTGCAGGAAAAGGACTTTATAGCGACTATATAAGGGAGTAACGTATGGCAAAGGTAACATTCAATACAGACTTCTGCAAGGGATGCGGACTGTGCGTTGACGTATGTCCCCGGAAGATCCTGGTGATCGCCCGGGACAAGATCAACAAAAAGGGCCATAATCCCGCCGAGATCACCGACGAGAGCAAGTGCATCGCCTGCGCCTTCTGCGCGACCATGTGCCCCGACTGCGTGATCACCGTGGAGAAATGAGGTGGACCATATGGCAAACAAGGTTTTGATGAAGGGCAACGAGGCCATCGCCGAGGCGGCCATCCGCGCCGGCTGCCGTCACTATTTCGGCTACCCCATCACCCCCCAGACGGAGATCGCGGCCTATATGGCCAAGCGGATGCCCAAGGTGGGCGGCGTGTTCCTGCAGGCGGAGAGCGAACTGGCGGCCATCAACATGGTGTACGGCGTGGCCGGCACCGGAAGGCGCGTCATGACGTCCTCCTCCTCCCCGGGCGTCTCCCTGAAGCAGGAGGGCATCTCCTATATCGCGGGGAGCGATCTCCCCTGCCTCATCATCAACGTGCAGCGCGGGGGTCCCGGCCTCGGCGGGATCCAGCCGTCTCAGGCAGATTACTTCCAGGCCACCAAGGGCGGCGGACACGGGGACTATCATCTTATCGTGCTGGCCCCGTCCTCCGTGCAGGAGATGGCGGACCTCACCATGCTGGCCTTCGATCTCGCGGACAAGTATCGGATGCCCGCCATGCTCCTTGCAGACGGCACCACGGGACAGATGATGGAGCCGGTGGAGCTGATGGAAGCCCAGGCGCCGGCCTTTACGGAGAAGGACTGGGCCGTCACCGGCACGAAGATGCAGCGGGCGCACCATATCGTGAACTCCCTGTATCTCGATCCCGAGGTCCTGGAGAAGACGGTCTTCGACCGCTACGAGCGGTATAAGCAGGTGGCCCAGGAGGAGGTCCGGTACGAGAGCTTTATGATGGAGGACGCGGAATACTGCGTCGTGGCCTTCGGCATCGCGGCCCGGGTCTCCAAGAACGCGGTGGTGGCCGCGCGGAAGGAAGGCATCAAGGCGGGGCTCATCCGCCCCATCACCCTTTGGCCCTTCCCCGCCAAGGCCCTCGAAGAAGCGGCGGGCCCCGTGAAAGGGTTCGTCTCCGTGGAGCTCTCCATGGGGCAGATGATCGAGGACATCCGGCTCTCCATCGGGTGCCGCCGTCCGGTGCTGCCCTGCATCCGCAGCGGCGGGATGATCATGTCCCCCGAGGAAGTGCTCGCCAGCATCAGGGCTCTCAAAGGAGGTGCAGCAGAATGATCGTATTTGAAAAGCCGAAAAGCCTTACGGACAAGCCGTTCCATTACTGTCCGGGATGCACCCACGGCATCATCCACCGGCTCGTGGCGGAAGCCATCGACGATCTGGGCATCGAAGGCATCGCCATCGGCGTGGCCCCTGTGGGCTGCGCGGTCATGGCATACGACTACTTCGCCTGCGACATGGTGGAGGCCGCCCACGGGCGGGCCCCGGCCGTGGCCACGGGGATCAAGCGGAGCCTGCCGGAGAACATCGTCTTCACCTATCAGGGGGACGGCGATCTCGCTTCCATCGGCATGGCGGAGACCGTCCACGCGGCAGCCCGCAACGAGAACATCACGGTGATCTTCGTCAACAACGCGATCTACGGCATGACGGGCGGCCAGATGGCCCCCACGTCCCTGCCGGGGCAGATCACTCAGACCACGCCCTACGGAAGGGATGTGAAGACGGTGGGATATCCTGTGAAGGTGGCGGAGCTCCTGTCCACCCTGGACGGTCCCGAGTACATCGCCCGGGTGGCCGTCAACAGCGTGAAGAACGTGCGGAACGCCAAGGCCGTCATCCGCAAGGCCTTCGAGAATCAGGTGAACAACAAGGGGTTCTCCCTGGTGGAAGTCATCTCGTCCTGTCCCACCAACTGGGGCATGACCCCCTCCAAGGCCCTCCAGTGGGTGGAGGACAACATGATCCCCTATTATCCCCTGGGCGTCTATAAGGACAGGAGCGCGCAGAAGGAGGCGCAGGGCGTATGACCACACAGATTTTGATCGCAGGCTTCGGCGGGCAGGGGGTCCTGTTCGCCGGCAAATTCCTGGCCAAGAAGGGGATGCTGGAAGGGCGTCAGCTGAGCTGGCTCCCGTCCTACGGTCCGGAGATGCGGGGCGGCACCGCCAACTGCAGCGTGGTGCTGTCGGACGATCCCGTGGGCTCCCCCATCGTGAACCATCCGGACGTGCTGATCGTTATGAACCTGCCCTCTTTGGATAAATACGAGCGCGCCGTGGTGCCGGGCGGCACCATCTTCGTGGACTCCTCGCTGATCCAGCGCAAGGTCCAGCGGACCGACGTAAAGACGGTCTATATCCCCGCCACCCGGCTCGCCCAGCAGAACGGATTCGCCACCCTGGCCAACATGATCCTCATCGGAAAGGTCGTGAAGGAGACCGGCGTGGTGTCCTACGAGGGCATGGAGGAGGCCGTCCGGTCGGTGGTGTCCGCCAGGCACGCGGACCTCTTCGACATCAACCTGAAGGCGGTCCAGCTGGGCTACGGCTATCAGGACTGACAAGACTGCCGCCTCTTTCGACAGCCTGAGACGCTCCTTCCGGAGCGTCTTTTTTCATTTGGGGGATGGAAAAAGCAGAAAATTCGTGATAGTATATGAAATAATTCGTTTGATCTCAACAGAACTGCTTGCCGGAGTGGCAGGCATCAGGGTAAAGGAGAGCGCGTCTCATGACGGAAAAAGGATCGTCCCGGATCGGTGGGTTCACCGCCAACTCGCTGGTCATACCCCTTGCGGTCGCCATCGCCATCCTGCATATCGTCATCATTCTCCTGGTCTACGAGGCCAATCGTTCCAACAGCGAGCTTTCCGCCATGATGCAGAACTGCAGCGATCAGCAGCAGTATGCCACGAACCTGCAGGCGGGCACCAGCGTCCTCTCCGAGACGGCCACCTCCTTTGTCCTGATGCCGGCGACGATGGACGGCTCCTTCAACGCCGGGCCCCTGCTTCGGTACGCCCAGGAGCTTTCCATGGATCGCCGCGGCCCCGAGATCGCCGCCTGGTTCCATGACCAGGACGTCACCGGGGAGATACTGACCTGCATCGATACCGCCGCGGCATCGTCGGAGCAGATGCGGGAGGCCCAGCTCCATGCCATCGCCCTGCTGTGTTCGGTCTATCCCCGGCCCGCCGCGGCGGAGCTTTCGGCCATCCCGGACGTTCCCCTGACGGAGGAGGAGCTGGCTATGAGCGAGGAAGCACGGGTGGAGCTCGCTCGCTTCCTGGTGCTGGGCAAGGACTATTCCCTTATGAGATCGTCCGTGGCGGAGAACATCGAGAACTGCCACCGCACCCTGCAGCAGGCCTATTCCCGCGCTTCGTCGGAGTGTCAGAGGTATATCGCGTCCCTGCGTATCTGGTTGTGGGTCGTCATATTCGCCATCATCTTCCTGCTGCTGGTCACGTTCGTCCTGTTCTACCGCTGGCTGATCCGGCCGCTGCGCAGCTATGCCCGGCAGATCACCTCGGACCAGCCCATGGATCAGACCAGCGGCATCCGGGAGATGCGCCTGGTCGTCAACGCCTACAACGCCCTGTTGCGGCGCCATGACAAGCTGGAATCCATCCTCCGCTCCGCCGCCGAGACGGACGCGCTGACGGATCTGCCCAACCGCTACAGCCTGGAGCATTACGTTCTGGAGAAAGGGGAGGACGGCAGCCCCATGGCGGTGCTGCTGTTCGACGTGAACTACCTCAAGCGGATCAACGACGTCAGCGGCCATATGGCGGGCGACCAGCTCCTGCGCACCGCNNTGCGCACCGCCGCCGCCTGCATCCGCGAATGCTTCGAGACGGAGGAAAGCGGCCGCTGTTACCGCATCGGCGGAGACGAGTTCGCCGCCGTGCTTCGCAGCTGCAGCGAGGAGGACGTGAAGCGCAGGATCCAACGGTTCTCCTTCGTGACAGAACGGGAGGACATCAGCGTTTCCGTGGGATACGCCTTTTCAAACAATACCGACGAGAACAGTTTCGATGGATTGATGCGGAAAGCGGACGAGCAGATGTATCTGCACAAAAAGCAGGTCCACGAGCTCGATCACGCCGCCGGCAGGACCTGAGGAGCAGGGATGCGGGCATTCAGACTTTCCAATGAACAGCTGCGACCATAAGAAAGCAAGGCCAGGGGTATGAGCAGAAACGATCTTTCAACTGAACAGCGGACCGGCGACGGGGTCGCCCGGCGGCAGTATATCCTCGAAAGCTTTGAGAGGGCTCTGTCCGAGAAATGGATCCAGATCTACTACCAGCCCATCGTGCGGGCCATCAACCGGCGGGTCTGCGACGAGGAGGCTTTGGCCAGATGGATCGACCCGGTCCAGGGGATCCTGTCCCCGGCGGAATTCATCCCCTACCTTGAAGAAGCGGGCATGATCTATCGGCTGGATCTGTACGTGCTCGAACGGGTTTTGGAGCATATGAAGCGCAAGGAAGTGGAAGGCTTCTATATCGTGCCCCATTCCATCAACCTTTCCCGGTCCGACTTCGACGCCTGCGACATGGTGGAGGAGATCAGGCGCCGGGTGGACGCGGCCGGGATCAGCCGGGACAGGATCACCATCGAGATCACGGAGAGCGTGATCGGCAGCGATTTCGACTTCATGAAGACCCAGATCGAACGCTTCCAGGACCTGGGCTTTCCCGTGTGGATGGACGACTTCGGCAGCGGCTACTCCTCCATGGACGTTCTGCAGAGCATACGGTTCGACCTTTTGAAGTTCGACATGGGCTTCATGCGGCGGCTGGACGAGAGCGAAAACGGCCGGATCATCCTGACGGAGCTGATGAAGCTGGCCTCGGCCCTGGGGGTGGACACCATCTGCGAGGGCGTGGAGACGGAGGAGCAGGCCCAGTTCCTGCAGGAGATCGGCTGTTCCAAGCTCCAGGGATTCCTCTTCAGCCGGCCCACGCCCATCAAGGCCGTCCTGGCCTATCACAGGGCCCACCGGCTGGCGGGGTACGAGGACCCGGAGGAGTCCGAATACTACGAGTCACTGTGCGGTCTCAACCTGTACGACGTGGGCGTGGTGGCCCGGGAGGAGAAGACCTCCCTCCAGAACACCTACAGCACCCTGCCCATGTGCATCATCGAGGTCAAGGGCGACACCACCCGATTCGTCCGCACCAACCAGTCCTACCGGGATTTCTTCCTCCGCTTCTTCGCCCTGGACCCCTCCAAGCTGGGGCCGGAGTTCGCCAAATACGACGCAGCCTTCATGTACAACGTGGTCAAGACCTGCTGCGAGCAGGGGGTCCGCACCTTCTACGACGAGAAGATGCCGGACGGGTCCATCGTCCATTCCTTCGCCCGCCGGATCGCCGTCAATCCCATCAACGGGGTCACGGCCATCGCCATCGCGGTCCTGTCCATCCGGGAGCCCAACGAAAAGCTGATGACCGAGCAGATCCTCACCGTCATCGAGCAGTTCGGAGAACACATGCCCGGCGGCTTCTTCATCTATAGGGCCGACGAAACGGAAAAGCTGCTGTACGCCAACAAAGCCGTCTTCGCCCTGTACGGCTGCGACGGGCTGGAGGACTTCAAGGCCCTGACCGGCTTCACCTTCCGGGGCATGGTCCATCCGGAGGATTACGAGCGGATCTCCGCCTCCATCACCGATCAGATCCAGGACAGCCAGGCGGATCTCGATTCCGTGGAGCATAGGATCGTGCGCAAGGACGGCAGGATCCGCTGGATGGAGGATTACGGCCATTATGTGGAGTACGACGACAACGGCCTCTATTACGCCTTCATCTCGGACATCACGGACAAGTACGAGCAGGCCCAGTCGGACAAGGCCCTGCGCTCCGCCGTCATCGAGGCCATGACCAAGGCCTACGATTCGGTATGGCTCATCCACGACATCGAAACGGAGCGGTTCGAGCTGTTCCGCATCGATAAGGAGATGGAGCATCTTATGTCGGCCAACGTGGCCGTGAAGATCGAAAAAATCTCCCAGGCCTTCGCCTTCTATTCGAAGCTGGTCCTGAAGGAGGACCGGCAGCGGTTCCTGAAGGCGGTGTCGCCGGAGAGCATCTTCCGGAACACCGGGAAGATGCTGATCTACTCAGTGCCCTTCCGAAGGGTCTTCGACACCGGCATTCGGTACTACCGGGTGGAATTCGCCCGGCTGGACCTGCCCGGTGAAAAGACTGGCATCGTGTGCGGTTTCAGGAACGTGGACGAGGAAGTGCTCCGGGATCAGCAGATCCAGGAGTCCCTTGAACAGCGTGCCGCCGTCATCGAAGCGTTGACCCGGCCCTACGACTCGGTCTGGCTCATCCACGATATGGAGACGGAGCGGTTCGAACTGTACCGCATCGACGAGGAGATGGTGCACCTCATTCCCGCTCAGGAGGCGGTGAAGCTGGCCCGGTTCTCCGACGCCTTCGCCTACTACGCCCACCTGGTGCTGGAGGAGGATCGGAGCGCCTTCCTGGACGCTCTTGCCCCGGAGAAGATCCTCCGCGGCACCCAGAACAAGAAGCTCTATTCCGTGCCCTTCCGCCGGGTCTTCCAGGACGGGGTCCGGAACTACCGGGTGGAGTTCGCCCAGCTGGACTTGCCCGGCAGCGGCGTAAAGATCGTGATCGGCTTCAGGGATGTGAGCAAACAGGCGTGAGCGATCCTGCGATCTGAGCAGATATTGAAACAGGGCCTCGGGAGCGGCTGTCTCCCGGGGCCCTGTCTTTGGTTTTGCCGTGTTCTTTGAACGCTTTCGGGGCACAGGCGGGCCCATGCCTCCCAGGGGATACCGCCAGCCAAATGGCCGAACTATTCTGAGAGGTCGATGTCCGGGGCGATGAGGAGGGTGTAGCCCGGATAGGCGGCGAGGACCTCAGTGCGAATGCGGTCCAGCGTGGCGGCGCTGTCCGCGTCGAAGGAGAGCACCACGTCGAAGCGCATGTCCTTGGTGTCGGGGTTCAGATAGAACCCGTGGAACTGCAGCACGCCCTCCTGGGAGAGGACCATATCCCTCACGGCGTCCCGGATATGGGCGGCCTCGTCATCGCCGGTGTTGTAGGAATAGACGCCCACGCCGGCCAGGATGATCCCGGTCTCCCGGTACACCCGGGCCTGCATGCTCCGGGTCATGTGATCGATGTCGGCGGCGGTGGCCGTGTCCGGCACCTCGATGTGGACGGAAGCATAGCTCCGATTGGGGCCGTAGTTGTTGAGCAGCAGGTCGTAGGCCCCGCGGACCCCCTCCTCCTCCACGATCAGCCGCTTGATCTTCACGGCCAGCTCCGGGTCCGTGCGCTGGCCCAGGATGTCGTTGACGGTATCCAACATCATTTCGATGCCCGCCTTGATGATGAACCCGGCGATGACCACGCCCACGTAGGCCTCCAGGGAGAAGCCGGTGGTCATCTGGATCACCGCCGACAGGAGCACGGACGATGACAGGACCGCGTCGAACAGGGCGTCCTTGCCGGAAGCCTCCAGGGACGCGGAGTCCGCCTTCTTCCCCTGGGCGCTGACGAACCGGCCCAGGACCACCTTGACCACCACGGCCACGGCGATGAGGACGAGGGACAGCACGGAATAATCCGCCGCCTCGGGGGCGATGATCTTCTTCACGGACTCCACCAGGGCCGTGATGCCCGCGTAGAGCACCAGGCCGGAGACGATCATGGCGGACAGGTACTCGATGCGGCCGTAGCCCAGGGGGTGCTTTTTGTCAGGCCGCTTCCCCGCCAGCCTGGCGCCCACGATGGTGATGACGCTGGAAAGGGCGTCGGAAAGGTTGTTCACCGCGTCCAGCACCACGGCGATGGAGTTGGCGAGAAGGCCCACGGCGGCCTTGGTGGCCGCCAGCAGCACGTTGGTCACGATGCCCACGAGGCTGGTGCGGACGATGATCCGGTTCCTGTTTTGTTCGTTCATGCCAATCTCTCCATAAGCTGATGCAGCAGGGAATAGAGCTTCGCTCCGTCCCCAGGCGCCAGGGGGATGCAGCTGCCCACCTTCCCGGGGATGGCCAGGGCCTGCTCTCGCAGGGCGAGGCCCCCGTCGGTGAGAGCCACGATGACGATGCGCTCGTCGGTCTCGCTGCGCTTACGGGTGATGAGCCCCTTCTTCTCCATGCCCTTCAACAGCGGCGTCAGGGTCCCGGTGTCGAGATACAGCCGCTCCCCCAGGGCCTTGACGCTCATGCTGCCCGCCTCCCACAGGGCCATCAGGGCGATGTACTGGGTGTAGGTGAGATCGAGCGCCGAGAGGTAAGGGTGATAGAGCCGGATGACCTCCCGGGAGGCCACGTACAGGGGGAAGCAGAGCTGGTTTTCCAGCTTCAGCGGGTCGAAGGCGGTCATGCTTCCACCAGAGCCGCCACGGCCTTTTTGACCTCGCCCATGTCGGCGGTGGGCTCGAAGCGGGCCACCACGTTCCCCTCCCGGTCCACCAGGAACTTGGTGAAGTTCCACTTGATGTCCGGGTTGTTCTTGTAGTTCTTGTCCCGCATCTTCAGCATGGCGCTCATGGCCAGGGCCGCCGCGCCCTTGCCGAAGCCCTCGAAGCCCTTCTGCTGCTTCAGCCAGGTGTAGAGAGGGAGCTCGTTCTCCCCGTTCACGTCGGACTTCTTCATCTGGGGGAACTGGGTGTTGTAGTGCAGGGTGCAGAACTCGTGGATCTCCTCGTCCGTGCCCGGCGTCTGCCCGGCGAACTGGTTGCAGGGGATGTCCAGAATCTCCAATCCCTTGTCGTGGAGCTCCTCGTACATCTCCTCCATGGGCTTGTAGTGGGGCGTGAAGCCGCAGCCCGTGGCCGTGTTCACCACCAGCACCACCTTGCCGCGAAAGGCCTCCAGGGAGAATTCGTTGCCCTTCCGGTCCAACACCTTGAAATCATAGAAACCCATTTCTCGTACCTCCTGATTATTTGAATCAATTATATTGTACACAATATATTTAGGTTTGTCAAGGGAGGATCCCTGCTTTTTTCCGTGAAAACATCGTCGGAGCGGCTCCATGGACAGGATGTGTTTGACCGCCCGGCCGGGGCGTGGTACTATGATATGGATCGAAACGAACCTGCGCGAGCAAGTTCGAGAAAAATACGGAGCGCTGGCAGGAGGGAAGCATGGAATACATACGGGTGACCGGGGAGAATCTGAAAAAGGAGATCCACGCAGAGTACCGGGCGCCCTTCGTGCGGTGAAGCGGGACCGGAAAGGAGCAGGGACCATGAGCCAAAGGGCCGTCATTCGGGCGGTGTGCATCAGCGAACGGAAGGGGATGCAGAAGCACCCCGTGGACAGCGTCGTCCTCCGGCCCCATCACGGCATCGAGGGGGACGCCCACGCGGGGGACTGGCACCGGCAGGTAAGCCTTCTCGCGAAAGAGAGCGTGGACAGAATGCAGGCGAAGGTGACCGTGTCCCTGCTGCCCGGTGCCTTCGCAGAAAACATCCTCTGCGAGGGGATAGACCTCAGCGCCCTGCCGGTGGGGACCAGGCTCAGGGTAGGCACCGCCCTCTGCGAGGTCACCCAGATCGGCAAGGAGTGTCACGCAGACTGCGCCATCCGCCGTCAGGCGGGGGACTGCGTCATGCCCCGGGAGGGCGTTTTCGCCGTGGTCCTGGAAGTGGGCGAGGCCCGGCCGGGGGACGAGCTCGTCGTCGTTGGATAGATCATCCCATTTCTCACAAAAAGATGATAAAAAACTCTTGACAAATAATATATCCCGTGGTATAAACATATCATCCCGATAGGTTAGTATGTATTTTCGGAGGGCACCATGAAGCCTTTGACCTGCAGCTGTATGACGCGGCGTGTGCGCTGTACCCGGCGCCTGTCCCCTGCTATGCCCATGTGAGGTCTCCGAAGGATCCTGTATGCCGGAGGGCCCCGGGGCTCTCCGGTATTTTGTATATAGAGAGGTATGAAATGACGTATCCAAAGCTGTTGACCATCCAAGACATCTCCTGCGTGGGCCAGTGCTCCCTGACGGTGGCCCTGCCCATCCTGTCGGCAGCGGGGGTCGAGACCTGCATCCTGCCCTCGGCCGTCCTGTCCACCCACACCGCCGGGTTCACCGGCTTCACGGTCCGGGACCTGACGGAGGACATCCCCGCCATCGCCGCCCACTGGAAGAAGGAAGGCATCGCCTTCGACGCCATCTACACCGGGTACCTTGGCTCCACCGAGCAGATCGCCTATGTGCGGGACATCTTCCGCAGCCTCCTCAAACAGGGGGGCCTCACCGTGGTGGACCCCGCCATGGCGGACAACGGGAAGCTGTACCCGGCCTTCGATCCGGCCTACGTGGAGTCCATGAAGGGCCTCGTCGCCGGGGCGGACGTGATCCTGCCCAACATCACCGAGGCCAGCTTCCTCACCGGCCTCCCTTACCGGGAGACCTACGACGAAGCCTATATCGAGGCCCTGCTGGACGCCCTCATCGCCGCCGGGACGAAGACCGTGGTGCTCACCGGCGTCAGCTACGCCCCGGACAAGACGGGCGTGGCGGTCCGGGAGGGCGGCGTCACCCGGTACTACGAGCACAAGCGGTACGCCAGGGGCTGCCACGGCACCGGCGACGTGTACGCCTCCGCCTTCGTGGGGGCCCTGCTGAAGGGCCGGACCGCCTATGAGGCCGCCGCCCTGGCCGCGGACTACACCCTCCGGTGCATCGAGCTCACCCAGGGGGACCCCGATCACTGGTACGGGGTGAAATTCGAACTGGCTTTGCCGGACTTCATCCGGATGCTGGGGAAATAGGACTGCGAGGCGCTTCGTATGATTAGACTGTCCGAACGATGTAGGCCGTGAAGACCTGACCGCCGCCCTAACCCCACATTTTGACCAAAATTTAAGAATTTCAGGAGGAACAACCCATGTCCACTATCTATACTTCCGCTGACCAACTGATCGGAAAGACCCCGCTGCTGGAGCTCACCCATATCGAAAAGAACGAGGGCCTGGAGGCCACCGTTCTCGCCAAGCTGGAATACTTCAACCCCGCCGGTTCCGTGAAGGACCGCATCGCCAAGGCCATGATCGACGACGCCGAGGCGAAGGGCCTGCTGAAGGAGGGCTCCGTCATCATCGAGCCCACCTCCGGCAACACCGGCATCGGCCTCGCCTCTGTGGCGGCCGCCCGGGGCTATCGGATCATCATCGTCATGCCCGAGACCATGAGCGTGGAGCGCCGCCAGCTCATGAAGGCCTACGGGGCCGAGCTGGTCCTCACCGAGGGCAGCAAGGGCATGAAGGGAGCCATCGCCAAGGCCGAGGAACTGGCCAAGGAGATCCCCGGCGGCTTTATCCCCGGTCAATTCGTGAACCCCGCCAACCCCGCCGCCCACTACGCCACCACGGGCCCCGAGATCTGGGCCGACACCGACGGCAAGGTGGACGTCTTCGTGGCCGGCGTGGGTACCGGCGGCACCATCACCGGCGTGGGCGCCTATCTGAAGGCCCAGAATCCTGCCGTAAAGGTCGTTGCCGTGGAGCCCGAGACCTCCCCCGTGCTCTCGAAGGGCGTGGCCGGTTCCCACAAGATCCAGGGCATCGGCGCGGGCTTCGTGCCGGACGTGCTGGACACCAGGGTCTACGACGAGATCATCCCCGTGTCCAACGAGGACGCCTTTGCGACCGGCAAGCTGATCGGCCGCACCGAGGGCGTGCTGGTGGGCATCTCCTCCGGCGCTGCCCTGTTCGCCGCCATCCAGCTGGCCAAACGCCCCGAGAATAAGGGCAAGACCATCGTGGCGCTGCTCCCGGACACCGGGGACCGGTACCTGTCCACCCCCCTGTTCGCAGATTGAGACCAAACGACAAAACACCGCGGGACATCTCCCGCGGTGTTCTTTGCTTTTGGGCTAAATAACGTAATCGAAGTCGCCGCCCCCCTTGGCCAGGTCGTGGATGGTGTAGCCCCTGAGGTAGTTCGTCACCACCTCGTGGAGCCCCTTCCAAAGGGGCAGGGTCCGGCAGTTCCCCGCCCGAGCGCAGGACTTGCCGCCCGCCTCCAGACAGGACACGGGGGTCATGGTCTCCTCCATGACCTGCAGCACGTCCAGCACGTTGATATCCTCGGCCGACTGTCCCAGGCGGTAGCCGCCACCCTTGCCCCGGAGGCCCTCCAGATACCCCACCTTCACCAGGGTCTTGACGATGCTTTCGAGATACTTCTCCGAGATCTCCTCCTGCTCGGCGATCTCCTTCAGGGGGATGAACCGGCTGCTGTCCTGCTCCGCCAGATACACCAGCACCCGCAGGGCGTAGCGCCCCCGCGTCGAGATCATCATGGATCGTCCCTCCCGTTTCCTATGGATGTTGACCCATTATACTATGGGGTTGATAGGATTTCAAGAAAAACATACAGGGGCGTCGGAAAGGCTGCTCCTGCCGATCCCACCGCCGCACCATCTCTGGGAAAAACAGTTGCATACCATACCCGTATGCGGTATAATAAAATGTCTTAATGGACAATGCGGATAGGAGCCTGCCATGGAAAAGTATCAGTTTGATCCCGTTGAGCTTCACCTGATGGAGCGATCCAGCATCCCCCTGGCCATATACCAGTTCATCGACCGCCGGGTGGTCACCCTGGTGCTGTCGGACGGACTCTGCAAGCTTTTGGGCTGCGACCGGGAGCAGGCCTATTACCTTATGGACCACGACATGTACCGGGACACCCATCCGGACGACGTAGCCCGGGTAGCTGACGCCGCCTACCGCTTCGCCACCCAGGGCGGGGACTACAACGTGGTCTACCGCACCCGCACCGACGAGGGCTACATGATCGTCCACGCTTACGGCGAGCATCGGTATGTGAAACCGGACGTGCGCATCGCGGTGGTGTGGTACAGCATCGAGGGCCGCTATCAGCCGGATGCCTCGTCCAGCCAGCTCCTGGGCCTGGACCTTGCCTACAGCACAGCCTTGCATAAGGAGAGCGCCTTCCAGACCAGCAGCTACGACCAGCTGACGGGCCTGCCAAACATGTCCTATTTCTTCTCCCTGGCCCAGGCCGGCATGGCCCGGATGAAGTCGGAGGGGAAGCAGACGGCCCTGGTCTTCTTTGACCTGAACGGCATGAAATATTACAACAGCCAGCACGGTTTCGCGGAGGGCAATAAGCTCATCATCGCCTTCGCACGGGTCCTGGGCCAGCACTTCAGCAGCGAGAACTGCGGCAACTTCGGCGGGGATCACTTTGCCGTCTACACCGAGGAGGCGGGCTTGGAGGATACCCTGCAGCAGATCTTCGCCGAGACCGAGCAGCTCAACGGCGGCAACAGCCTGTCCGTCCGGGTGGGCGTCTATCTGGACCGCATGGGCCAGGTGGAGGTCAGCGTGGCCTGCGATCGGGCCAAATACGCCTGCGACACCAACCAGGGCTACGTTTCGGGCTTCCGCTACTTCGACGAGTCCATGCTCCATCATGCCCAGCGGCAGAGCTACATCACCCAGAACCTCGACAGGGCCATCCGGGAGCAGTGGATCCAGGTCTACTACCAACCCATCATCCGCGCATCCAACGGCCGGGTCTGCAACGAGGAGGCCCTGTGCCGCTGGTTCGACCCGGTGGAGGGGTATCTCTCTCCGGGCGATCTCATCCCCGTGCTGGAGGAAGTGAAGCTGGCTTACAAGCTGGATCTCTACGTGGTGGACCGGGTGCTGGAGAAGATGAAGCGACAGAAGGAGGCGGGGCTCTATCTGGTGCCCCAGTCCGTGAACCTGTCCCGGACCGACTTCGATGCCTGCGACATCGTGGAGGAGATCCGCCGGCGGGTGGACGCGGCGGGCGTCCCCCGGGACGCCCTGAACATCGAGATCACCGAGAGCGCCATCGGCAGCGACTTCGATTTCATGCGGGAGCAGATCGACCGCTTCCGGGCTCTGGGCTTCCGGGTCTGGATGGACGACTTCGGCAGCGGCTACTCCTCGCTGGACGTGCTCCAGAGCGTCCATTTCGACCTGGTCAAGTTCGACATGCGCTTCATGCAGCAGCTCCATGACGGCAAGAACGCCAGCATCATCCTGACGGAGCTCACCAAGATGGTCCAGGCGTTGGATATCGACACCGTGGCGGAGGGCGTGGAGACCTTCGAGCAGGTGGAGTTTCTGCGGGACATCGGCTGCAACAAGCTCCAGGGGTACTACTACTGCCCGGCGGTGACCTTCGAGCAGATCGTGGAACGCAACCAGAAGGGCAAGCAGATCGGCTATGAGAACCCGGCGGAGGCGGACTACTACGCCGCCCTGGGCCAGATCAACCTGTACAACCTGTCCTTCGTGGCCAACCACAGCGGCTCTCAGAAGCATCATCTCTTCGACACCCTGCCCATGGTCATCATCGAGGCTAACGAAGAGCGGTTCCGATTCATCCGGGGCAACAAGGCCTACCGGGGCATGCTGGAGAAGGCTGCCCCCTTCCTGGAGCTGGGCCGATGGACGCCTTTCTCCGAAGTGGCGTCCGGCACAGGAGCCTCCTTCGCGAGAGCCCTCCGGCAATGCCGGGAGGAGGGCTCGTATCTCCTTTGCGACGAGGAGATGGCCGACGGCTCCACGGTCCACGTGGCCATCCGTCACGTGGCGGTGAACCCCGTCACCAAGGTCTACGCCTGCGTGGCTGCCATGCTGGGCATCTCCTACGCCTCGGAGCGCCGCCTCACCTACACCAGCGTCGCCCAGGCCCTGTCGGCGGACTACATCAACCTCTACTACGTGAACCTGGAGACCACCCGGTTCATCGAATACACCTCCAAGCCCGATCACGCGGAGCTGGGCGCGGAGCGCAACGGCACCGATTTCTTCAACGTGGCCCGGTGCGACGCTCTCTCCACCCTCCATCCGGAGGACGTAGGGCCCTTCCTGGCAGCCTTCACCCGGGAGAACATCCTGAAGACCATCGACGAGAACGGGGCCTTCACCCTGACCTATCGGCTGATGAAGGACGGGGACCTCCGGTACGTCAGCATGAAGGCGGTACGCATCGGCGCCGACTCCAAGCACATCATCATCGGCGTCAACAACGTGGACGCCCAGATGCGCCAGCAGCAGACCCTGGAACGGGCCCGGCGGGAGCGCATGGCCTATCACCGCATCGCCGCTCTGTCCGGCAAGTACCTGTGCATCTATACTGTAGACCCGAAGACGGACCGGTTCTCTGTCTACACCGCCACGGAGGACTACGCCCGGCTCCCCATCCCCACCCTGGGAGAGGATTTCTTCAACGAGAGCGTCAAGAACAGCGAGATCGCCGTCTGCCCGGAGGATAGGAAGTTCTTCCAGACCTCCATCGCCAAGGAGAACATGCTCCGGGAGATCCGGGAGAACGGCATCTTCTCCATCGCCTACCGGATGATCCTGGACGGGCAGCCCCGCCGGGTCCGGGTCAAGGCGGCGCTGATCGAGGAGGAGAACGATCAGCTGCTCATCGTGGGCGTCAAGGACATCGACGACGAGATCGAACGCTGATCACGCATGAAAAAGAGGGCCTGACGGCCCTCATTTTTTGGTGCGCTTGCCGCTGATCAGATGGAGTAATTCTCCTCCATGACCTTGATGGTCTTCTCTTTGGCCCGCTGGAAGGCGGCTACCACCTTGGCGTCGAAATGGGTGCCGCTGCCCTCCTCGATGATGCTCATGGCCCTCTCATAGCTGAAGGGAGCCTTGTAGCTGCGGCGGGAGACCAGGGCGTCGAACACGTCCGCCACCGCCATGATCCGGGCGGACAGGGGGATGTCCTCCCCGCTGACGCCGTTGGGGTAGCCGGTGCCGTCCCACTTCTCGTGGTGATAGAGGGCCAGGTTCTTGGCCTCGTTGAGATAGGCGGAGTTGCTGTGCTCCACGGTCTCGGCCACCTTGGAGATGATCTCGCTGCCGTCCACGGTGTGCCGCTTGATGAGCTCATACTCCTCCGGGGTGAGCCGTGTGGGCTTGTTGAGAACCCCGTCGGGGACCTTGATCTTGCCCAGGTCGTGGAGGGGAGCGGCGGCATGGACGTCCTGGATGAACTTGTCCGTCAGCTGGTCGGCGTAGATGCCGTCCTGCTTCAGCTGCTGCAGGATGATGTCCGCGTAGGCGGCGGTCTTGCGGACGTGGTCGCCGGTGCACTTGTCCCGGCTCTCCACCATGTCCGCCATGACCAGGATCAGGCCGCTCTGCAGGTCGTTGATGATCTTGTTCTGCTTCTCCACCTGGGAGATGCTGTCCGCCATGGTCTCGGCGGTCTTCACCACGGTGCCGTAGAGATTCTCGATCTCGTCGCCGGTGTGGATGTCCAGCTGCTTCACCTTCTGGACCGACTGCTCCCGGCTGTCCTCCGTCTTGAAGTCGAACCGGCCGGTAGTCAGGGCCAGGGTGTTGATGGGCAGGACGATGTTGTATTCCGCCAGCCACAGGGCCGCCGCCAGCACCACGATGAAGAAGCCCAGGAACAGGGAGACGACCCGGGCCAGGAACTGATACCCATCCAGCCGGACGCTGCTCAGATCCACGTCCACGGCAGCGTAGCACCGGCAGACGCCGTTCTTGTCCCGCACGGGCTTATAGACGCTGCGGAGCCAGCCGTAGCTCTCGTCGGAGTCCACGGGCTCGATGGGATCCCCCGCCAACAGGGCGGGCAGATAGGCCTGGAAGGCGTCGTCGAAGGGGATGATCTCCCCCGGCTCCGCCCCGGGGGTATCCTCCGTATCCGGGTCGAAGACCACGTGGCAGCCGTCGGGCTCGATGCGGTAGACGTACACGTAGGCGATGTCGTCGCTGGTGTCCCGAAGGGCCGCCAGATGGTCCATGGTCTCGGCGTAGCCCTGGGCCGCCCGGCCTTCCCGGATAAACTCGTCCACCCGGTCGGCGTCCACGAAGCGGACCGCCGCGGTGGCAAGGCCGTCGGCCAGGGAGGTCTTCTCCGCGATGGCGGAGTCCTGGTAGTGGGTATAGCTGATGGCGGTGACGGCGGCGGCCACCATGACGCAGGCGGCGCCCACCATCAGCACGATCTTGCCCCGGAGGGACATCAGCCGGGCCTTTTTCCGCTCCGCAGCCACCTGGGTCTTCTTAGAGAGGGGAGCCTGGAGCCAGCCGCTGGCGGTGAAGCGCTCCTTGAAGGATTCCGGCAGAAGCTTCAGCGTCAGCGCCACCAGCAGCACCGTGATGGCCTTGTCCAGAAGGTCCAGCAGCATGTCCGCGGAGAACTGGGACCAGAATTCGTTCATGACGCCGGCGTTATAGATGCGGTGGGCCAAGGGGGCGGAGATCCCGGTGCCGAAGTCGAAGCCGTACAGCACCCAGGTCAGCACGGAGCCGAGGCCGCCGCCGATGATAGCGAAGGTCAGGACAACGAGGGGGAGCCGGGCGGGCTTCTCATAATATTTTTTCCGGGCGAACCAGGCGGAACAGACGGAGATCAGCACCGTCAGAGCCCCGTAATAGGTGGTGGTGTAGTCGAAGACGCCGTTGATGATGTTGGTGAAGAAGCCGACGATGATGCCGGGCAGGTACCCGCCCAAGGCCGCGGTCAGAGCGCTGCCCACGCAGTCCAGATACAGGGGCAGGCTAAGGGCGCTGGCCAGCCTGGCTCCCAGGACGTTGATCAAAAGGCCGATGACACAAAGGGGCAATACATAGAGGAATACTATCTTGTTATATGATGCCTGTTTCCTGTCGTCCATCCCGCGAATACCTGCCTCTCCCCGCGGTGCGGCGCGCTGCCGCCGACTCTGCGATACTATATATTATTATAGCAGGGTGATCTCATAATTACAACGGATAGATGTGGATCGGCAGGGCCTCTGGCGGCAGAAAAATTCCCGATTGCGAAACGAGAAGAAGCGTGCTATATTGGGGCTGTCAAAAAGAAAAGGAGGAAATGTGTATGAAAAAGTATATCGCTGAATGCATCGGCACCTGCACCCTGGTGGTGCTGGGCTGCGGCACCGCCATGCTGGTGGGCTGCGACGCCGCGGCCGGCGGCGGCTACATCCTGACCGCCCTGGCCTTCGGCCTGGCCATCGTGGCCATGGCCTACTCCATCGGCAACATCTCCGGCTGCCACATCAACCCGGCGGTGTCCCTGGGCGTGCTGCTGTCCGGCGGCATGGACGTGAAGGAGTTCTTCGGCTACGTGGCTTCCCAGTGCGTGGGCGCCCTGGCGGGCTCCGGCGTTCTGGCCCTGATCTTCGGTCTCGGCAAGGTGAAGGACATGACCGGCGGCTTCGGCAGCAACGGTCTTGCCGGCGTAGGCGGCAGCGCCATCGCGGGCCTGCTCGTTGAGATCGTGCTGACCTTCATCTTCGTCATCTGCATCCTGGGCGTCACCTCCGGCAAGCAGAAGCACGGCTCCTTCGCCGGCCTGGTCATCGGCCTCACCCTGGTGGGCGTCCACATCCTGGGCATCGGCCTCACCGGCACCTCCGTGAACCCCGCCCGCAGCTTCGGCCCCGCCGTGGTGGCCGCCATCGCCGGCAACGCCGCTCCTTTGGCCAGTCTCTGGGTGTTCATCGTGGGGCCCCTGGTGGGCGCCGCCCTGGCCGCCACGGTCTACAAGGCCCTGGAGAAGAAATAAGCTATAGCGATCGCCGCAAAACAGCTCGCCGCCCGGCGGGCTGTTTTTTTCGTCCGGCGACGCCAAAAAGGGGGCGTCGTCCTTGACATCCCGGCCCGTCGGGTTTATTATGAATGTGTTCACATGAGGTTTTGTGTCGCGCAAGGAGGCCTGGAACATGCCGAAGATCATAGAGGACTTGGAGAACAGGATCCTGCTGGCGGCCCGACGGCTGCTGCTGGAGGAGGACCTGTCCTCTTTTTCTGCCCGGCGGATCGCGGAGGACTGCGGCATCGCCGTGGGCACCATCTACAACTACTATCGGGACCTGGACAGCCTGTTGGGGGCGGTCATGGCCCGGGACTGGATCGAGGCCCTGGAGGGCGCCGAGGCGTCCCTCCTGCAGGCGGAAAGCTTCGAGACGGGGGCCCAGTGCCTCTATGAGGCCATCCGCCGGTTCAGCACGGTCTATGAGCGGGTCTGGCAGTCCTACCCAACCGGCGAGGGCTTCGGCGTCCGGTACCGGAAGCGGCACCCCCTGCTGCTCGGCCAGATCGAGGAGAGGCTGCGGCTCCTATCGGACCGATTCGGCAAAACGCCTCCCGCCGGGGAGCTGACGCTGCTCGCCGAGCTCATCATCGCCGCGGGCCAGCATTCCGAGGTAACGGAAACGGACCTCAGCCCGTTTTTACGCTGCATCTAAACAGTCTTTCACAATACAAAGGAGGAACCAAAGCGAATGTCCACATTCCAGGAGCTGCGTATCGTCGATAACTTCTATCAAACGTCCCTGTTCTATCCCATGCCGGCGGTGCTCGTCAGCACCCTCACCGACGACGGGAAGACCACCTGCGGGCCCTACTCCCTGCTCTCCCCCTTCTACGTGGCGGGCAAGCCCTACTACGCCTTCATGCTGGAGGCCCGGAACTCATCAAACACGGCCCAGAACCTGATCAAGCACAAGAAGTGCGTCATCAACTTCCTGCCTGACGACCGGAAGAGCTTCAAGGAGATGGTGCGCCTTGGCTGGCCCGGAGATACGCCTGCCGAGAAGATGAAGGACTTTCGCTTCCATCTCGAGGACGGCCTCCGGAAGGCCGAGGACCCCGACGGCGTCTATCCCCAGGTCATCACCGAGGCGGTCCAGGCCGTGGAGTGCACCTGGGTGGACACGCTGGACAACGCCCAGGACGATCAGCCCATCCCCGAGGGCATGGACCACTACGAACTGGAAAAATATCACGACTTCAACGGCATCACCACCCCCTACGGGGCCCACTTCGTGCTGAAGATCGACAAGATCCTCATGAAGGAGCAGTACAGGAACGCCATCGTCAACGGCGTCAAGGCCGGGGACTTCCCCCACCTCCCCGTGGACTACGGCTATCGGGATTCCAAGAACTTCTGGTACCACAAGCACCGCCGGTTCCTGCCGGAGCTGCTGCCCCAGCGTCAGACCACCGTGGCCAGCGTCCGCTACGCCGCCGACCGGCTCCAGACCGAGGTGCAGTTCACCGACGCCGCCCTCGAAAAACTGGTGAAGGTGCCCCGGGTGTTCCTGCCCACGGCCCTGAAGGGTTGCGTCAAGTGGGCCGAGGAGAACGGGGTGAAGGTCATCGACGTGAAGGAGATGGAGATCATCAACGACAAGCGCAGCAAAGAAAAGGGGAAATAAGCCATGAGCGAGTTCACTCCCGATTTCCACCGGTTCCAGAACTTCTGGATCGAACAACAGAAGAAGGCCAGGCACATGGACCCGGAGGCGGCCTGGGCCCACATCGACGGGTTCATCAAAGCCCACAACACCTGCGGCTTCGCCACGGGCTACGGCGACTACATCCGCTGCACCCCCATCGAGTACACCTACATGGACGGCTGCTTCTGGTTCGTTTCCGAGGGCGGCAGCAAGTTCATCGGCCTCGAGAAGAACCGGAACGTGAGTTTAGCCATCTTCGAGTACTACGGCAATCCCCGGGATTCCCACGGGCTCCAGGTCATGGGCAAGGCGGAGTTCTATTCCAACACCTCCGACGAGTTCAAGAAGCTGTTGGCTTTCAAGGGCATCCCCTACGACGTGCTGAAGGCGGCCGCCGTGGAGGTGGCTGTGGTCCGGGTGGTGCCCTACCGGTTCGAGATGTACGACACCGACTTTGTGAAGCAGGGCTACGACGTGCGGCAGATCGTGGACAGATAAACGACCGGGGAGCTGGATCTCTTCGGTCAAAAGATACACATGAAAAAGCAAGGAGGAACGACTATGAAGGTATTGTTGGCAGGCGCATTCGGCAATCTGGGTTTTGAGATCCTGAAGGTGCTGACGGCCAACGGCTGCGAGGTGGTAGCCGCTGACCTGAAGGAAAAGGCGGACAACGGTCTCGAAGGGAAGTACACGTTCGTATCCATCGACGCTACCAACCCTGAGACGTTGAAAGGCATCTGCGATGGGGCGGACGTGGTCATCACCACCATGGGCCTCACCACCGCTTCCACCAAGTTCACGTCCTACGACATCGACTACCAGGGCAACCTGAACCTCTACAATGAGGCCAAGGCCGCCGGGGTCAAGAAGTTCAACTACATCTCCGTCATCGCCTGCGATCAGCCCGGCGCTGTGAAGGTGCCCATGCTCCACGCCAAGTTCATGCTGGAGAACGAGATCAGGAAGGGCAGCATGGAGTACGTCATCTACCGGCCCACGGGCTACTTCTACGACATCGCCAAGGTGTTCAAGCCCTACGTGGACAAGGGCGAGATGCAGCTTTTGAAGGGCTACCACGGCGTGAAGGCCAATGTGGTGGACTGCGCCGACTTCGCCGCGTTCATTTACGAGCACATGCTGGACGCCAACCAGCTCTACGAGGTGGGCGGCAAGGAGACCTACACCTATGAGGAAATGGCCAAGCTGTGCTTTAAGGCCGCCGGCAAGCCCGTCATCATCAAGGACAGCCCCATCTGGATGTTCTCCATCCTCGCCAACCTCCCCATGATCAAGAAGGCCGGCAAGCACGACATCATCCTCTTCTCCAAGTGGACGTTATCCCACGATCTGGTGGGCAAGGACGTGACCGGCGAAAAATCCTTCGCCGCATACATCAAAGAATACTTTGGGAGGAAAGAATGATGTTTACGCTGCTGCCTGAGTATGTCGGCCAGGCCTGGCCCCTGTTCCTCTGGGGCGTGGTCATCGTGGCGGCCATCGGCTGCTGCATGGGCTTCAAGGAGTTCGTCTGGTTCATGTCCGTGGGCTACGGCTTCGCGGTCATGTGCATCGGCGCGTATCTCCTGATCCTGGGCCTCATCAAGGGGTATCTCACCGTGGCTACGGCCATCATGTGCGCCCTGTTCGTTATCTACGGCTACCGGCTGGGGGGCTACATCCTGAAGCGGGAGCTGACCAACGCTGCCTATCGGAAAACCCTGGAGAGCACCGGCTCCACCAAGGCCATGCCCATCCCCGTGTCCCTCTTCATGTGGGCGTTCTCCATGTGGCTCTACACCGCCGAGACCTCCGCCGTGACCTATCGGATCATCAACCAGAGCAAAGACAACGTCTTCGCCTGGCTGGGCCTCGCGATCATGGCTCTCGCCATCGTGGGCGAATCCACCGCCGACAGGCAGAAGTCCGCCGCCAAGAAGGTGAACCCCAAGCGGTTCTGTGACACGGGCCTCTATAGGATCGTCCGCTGCCCCAACTACTTCTGCGAAGTCCTCTTCTGGTTCGGCGTCACCGTATCCGGCATCGGCTCGGTCCAGAGCAAGCAGTGGATCATGGTCCTCGTCGCCTTCGTCCTCATCACCTACGTCATGTACAATTCCGCCAGCCGTCTGGAGCTCCGGCACGAGAAGACCTACGGCCTGGACCCCGAGTACCAGAAGTACTCCGACACGGTCCCCCTGCTCTTCCCGTTCACGAAGCAGTTCCATTCCATGCAGGTCTACCGGGATTAAAAAAAGGTTCTTCAACAAAAGTTGTGGAAACCCGTATACCCCTTCCGTCTGCTTCGCAGACANNGGGGGAGCTGTCACCGAAGGTGACTGAAGGGGTATTCTTCCACACTTTTTGTTGAAGAGCGTAAAAAAAGCAGCCTGTCAAAAACAGACTGCCGCAAGATCAAACGGATCGTTTCAATACACCTCCTGCTCTACGACGCAGGAGGTTTTTATTTCGCCCACCAGGCTCTGGAGGGCGTCGATGACGTGGGGCCGGATGTCGCCCCCCACCAGCACCAGCATCAGCTCCCCGCCCACGGGGACGAGGCCGCTGTTGAGCCAAGCCCGGACGTGGAAGATGCCGGGCAGGCTTTGGGCACGTTCGATGGCCTGGGCCAGTTTTGCTTCGTCATAGGAAAAGTCCACCGCCCGGACGATCCTGTGGGTGTCCTCTCCCTGGCGGACCTTCGCCTTGGGGGTGGAACGGACCACGCCGGTGTGGAAGAGGTACATGCCGCATTCCGGGGCGTTGGGGTCGGCCTGGGCTTCCCTAAGCCACCGGTCCAGGGAGGGGCGGTTCACGGCCTGGCCTCCTGGGCACAATCGGCGGACCCGGCGGACATGAGGATGTCGAGGCCGTGGAGCAGAGGGTCCATGACGGCCAGGATGTTCTCTTTGGCGGCCTTCTCGCTGCCGGGAAGGTTCACGATGAGGGTCCGGCCCCGGATGCCGGCAGCGCTCCGGGAGAGGCACCCCCGGGGGGTGATCCTCATGCTGGCCGCTCGCATGGCCTCCGGGATGCCGGGGGTCTCCCGCTCGATGACGGCTTTTGTGGCCTCCGGGGTCACGTCCCGGGGGGAGAAGCCGGTGCCGCCGGTGGTCAGGACCAGGGCGGCCTTCAGCTGGTCGGCGCAGTGGATCAATTCACGCTGGATGTCCGCCCCCTCGTCGGGGACCATGGCGGTGTAGACCACCTCGAGGCCGTATTCTTCCGCGATGGCGCAGAGGGCGGGGCCGCTGGTGTCCTGCCGCTCCCCCCGGGCTCCCTTGTCGCTGACGGTGATGATGGCCGCTGTATACTTCATGCCTGTTCCTCCCGTGTATAATCGCCGTGGACGCCCCCCGTCTTGGAGAGCAGCTTCACGTCAGTGATGACCATGTCCCGCTGGACGGCCTTGCACATGTCGTAGACCGTCAGGGCCGCCACGGAGGCGGCGGTCAGGGCCTCCATCTCCACCCCCGTCCGGCCGTCGCAGGACACGGTGGCCAGGATATCCACGGCGCAGGCCGCCTCGTTCAGGGACAGCTTCAGGTCCGCGCCGCTAATGGCGATGGGGTGGCACATGGGGATCAGGTCCGGGGTGCGCTTGGCTCCCATGATCCCGGCGATCTGGGCGACGGTGAGCACGTCCCCCTTCTTCATGCCGCCGCTTCGGATGAGGGCGAAGGTGTCCCCGTTCACCAGCACCCGGGCCGCCGCCGTGGCGGTCCGATGGGTGACGGGCTTATCGCCCACGTTGACCATCCGGGCCTTTCCTTCCTCGTTGAAATGGGTGAAATCCCTTGCGTTCTCCATGATATCCTCCTGTTCATCCGCCGATCCGGTGCATGGGCCGGTGAGCCTCGCTGGGGTCGGCGAAGGACAGCTCCCCGTGCCAGGCGGGTTTGTTCAAAATGGCGGCCTCAAACTGCCGCTTCATGCCCTCCTTGTCGAGGCCCTTCAGGGGGTACTCCGTGCTCCGGTGGAGGCAGGGCTTGACGCGGCCGTCGGCGGTGAGCCGGACCCGGTCGCACCTGTCGCAGAACTGGCAGCTAAGGGGCCGGATGATGCCCACCTGGCCCTGGGCCCCCGGCAGCCGGTAGAGGGTGGCTACGGCCCCGTCCCGGTCCTCCTTGATAAGCTCCGGCAGCTTTTGGAGCACCGCGTCCCCGGGGAGGAACGCCTCCTCAGAAAAGCCCCCCACGCCCATGGGCATGAGCTCGATGAACCGCACGTCCACGGGGTATCGCCTTGTGAGGTCCGCCAGAGCCGGTATCTCATCGTCGTTGAAGCCGCCGATGAGGACGGCGTTGACCTTCACCCGATCGAACCCGGCGTCAAGGGCCGCGTCGAGACCTGCGAGGGCGTCGTCGAGGCGGCCCACCCGGGTGATGTAGGCGTATTTTTCCGGGTCCAGGGTGTCGAGGCTGATGTTCACCCGCTTCACCCCCGCCGCCCGCAGGTCTTTGGCGAACCGGGGGAGCCTGAGGCCGTTGGTGGTGAGGCACAGCTCCTCGATACCGGAGACGGCCCCCACCCGCTCACAGAGGGAGAGGATGTTCCGCTTCACCAGGGGCTCCCCGCCGGTGACGCGGACCTTTTTGATCCCCATCTCCGCCGCGGCGGTGACCGCCAGCACGGTCTCCTCCTCGGTGAGCATGTCCTCGTGGCGGCGCTTCTCCACCCCCTCCGCAGGCATGCAGTAGCGGCAGCGGAGGTCGCAGAGCTCCGTCACAGACAGGCGCAGATAGGTGATGTTTCGGCCCAGGGAGTCCCTCATGTTCGACGCTTTCCGTATCCTCGAGATACCTGCAATATACCACACCGGTCCCCCTTTGACAAGGGAGAAGGCTTGCCCTCCGGGGCTCCGCGCCCGCCGTTTTTACGAGGCGTTCAGATAATTTGCTTTTTCTGCCCGCCGCTGGTTGACAAGGGAAGCGGGTGGGACATATATTCTTTTCATAGGAACGCTTTGTCCCGGCTCCGCCGGGACGGCGGAAAGGGGGGAAGCGCATGATCCCGGAACGATATGCCCGCCAGCAGGCCATCCTGGGCCAGGACGGCCAGGCGGTTTTGGGCCGGAAGAAGGTCCTGATCGTGGGCTGCGGGGGGCTTGGAGGGAACCTGCTGGAGAACATGCTGCGCTTGGGCGTGGGATCCATCGTGGCGGTGGACCCGGACCGGTTCCAAGAGAGCAACCTGAACCGCCAGCTCCTCTGCACGGA
>LXOW01191932.1_pt1 | contig 41203 bp, 33 predicted proteins | sample 1368591 | NCBI WGS metagenome assembly LXOW01 (sample SAMN04884650, study PRJNA319009) | bovine gut metagenome | isolation source: Cow rumen | host: Bos taurus | place: Italy: Legnaro (PD) | collected 2014-07-09
TTGAATGCAGCCTTGGCTAAGTCGCTCTTTAACGGCGGTAATGTGTCTGCAAAATTGTTGGGAAGAGACTTGACTTTCTTGTGGTAGCCATCGTCAATCTGCATGAGCATTATGTCACGGCTCCATCCCTGCAAAGCAGACTCCGTAATATAGAAAGCACGTAGAATGTTGTCCTTAACCTTGGGAAACATCGATATATGATGATACCATGTGATTTGTGCAAGCGGCACTTGCACAAATTCACCATCCGCAGTAACCGTGAATTTTGACAATCTTGATTTTAAAACTTGATTATCCTGTATTTGTGCAAGCGGCACTTGCACAAATGGAAAATCGGGGTATTCAACAGCAAACTGGCGCATATATTTCAAGTTTCGGATAGAATAACCGCTATCATTGCCATATCTCTTCATTAGGTCAGTCGAAAGCATATCAATGACCTTCGCGCCCCAGCCTTGTGCATCCTGTTTCTTCAAAATGTCATTTCCCAACCACCAATAGTGCTGCAAAGTTGATGCGTTGAGTTGCATCACGGCTTTTAGCCTTTGACGATCGATTTCATCGCAGAGATTTTGGAGCCACTTCTGATACTCCACCTTGTCTATACCGATAATATCATTCTTTCCCATAACTGATTTGTTTTTGAATCATTTGGCTATCGCCTTCTTTCTCCTTGCAAGGCATAGTGTAAGCAATCTTGCCCTCTGCTCTTGCTTCTTTCGACAGTTCCTGTAACACCAAGAACTTTTTATACTCTCGCACTATTAACTCCTTTATATCTACTTCCAACAAGTCCGCAATCTTCAGAAGGCTGGGCAAGTCAGGTTGTGATGAGTTTGTGCACCATTTAGAAACGGTTGATGGTGTTACCCCCATTTGGTCAGACAGCCATTTATTTGTTCGCTTCTTCTCGACCAATACCAGTTTTATACGATTGACATCTTCCATAAATTGACGTTTTAGTGCCACAAAGATAGTGAAATAAATTCACTTTCGTTTAATTCAGTACATTAAATCAAGATATTTCGATAAGATTTATGTTTTTTTATTGAATTATGGCAAGTATGGACGGCCATTTCCGCAGTCCCATCCACATGGAGATAGTATGTAACATCCTTTCGAGGGAAATCATTCCAATACTCTCTGATACAACTGTATTTGCCTCTTGTCGAGATTTGTAATCCTTATCTGAACTTTGGTTGGACGTTCTATATTGTCAGACAAAGACGAAAGAAGCCTCGTTATTACCTGTTCAATATTGGTAAATCCTGAGTCTTCAATTACTAATATGCACTCACCGCCGACGAATGCCTCTCCACGGATAAGATTGTGCTTCGACATTCTCTCAAATGAGATACAAAAAAGGGACCTGCCCAAACGGATAGATCCCTTTGCNNTCGTTTTCTCAAGAGAAGCAAAAATGCAAGTGCTTTATTTTCGCCCAAACGGATAGGTCCCTTTCATTATGTTAGAGTGATATTTACTCCTCCACAGCAGCCTGCGCGGCGGCGAGGCGTGCGATAGGAACGCGGAATGGAGAGCATGAAGCGTAGTTCATGCCTACCTTTGCGCAGAACTTCACAGAGCTTGGTTCGCCACCGTGCTCACCGCAGATACCTGTGCGCAGGGTTGGGCGTGTGGTACGTCCGTTCTTTACAGCCATTTCGATGAGCTGTCCTACGCCTTCCTGATCGAGAACCTGGAATGGATCTACCTTCAGGATTTTCTTGTCGAGATATGCAGGCAGGAATGAAGCAATGTCGTCACGTGAATATCCGAACGTCATCTGCGTGAGGTCGTTAGTGCCGAATGAGAAGTATTCTGCCTCTTCTGCAATCTTAGCAGCTGTGAGTGCAGCACGTGGAATCTCAATCATCGTACCGATTTCGAACTCTATGCTTACGCCTTCTTCCTCGAAGAGTTCCTTTGCCGTCTTCTGAATGATAGCCTTCTGCTGCTTGAGCTCATTAACAGAGCCGATGAGCGGAACCATGATTTCTGGGTGTGGGTCAAAGCCTTCCTTCTTCAGCTGGCATGCTGCACCGAGGATGGCGCGTGTCTGCATGGCTGTAATCTCTGGGAAGGTGATACCGAGTCGGCATCCGCGGTGTCCGAGCATTGGGTTGTTCTCGGCCAGAGAGTTGACGCGCTTCTGTATCTCTTCTACCGATACGCCCATCTCCTTTGCCATTGTCTCCTGGCCAGCGATATCGTGTGGCACGAACTCATGGAGTGGTGGGTCGAGCAGACGAATGTTGACGTGCAGTCCGTCCATTGCCTTGAGTATTCCGTAGAAGTCAGACTTCTGGTAAGGCAACAGTTTAGCGAGTGCCTTCTCACGTCCTTCTACTGAGTCAGCGAGAATCATCTCACGCATGGCAACGATCTTCTGGTCGTCGAAGAACATGTGCTCTGTACGTGTGAGTCCGATGCCCTTTGCTCCGAATGCGCGGGCTACCTCAGCGTCGCGTGGTGTGTCGGCATTGGTGCGTACCTCCATCTTGGTGTACTTGTCGCAGAGGTCCATCAGCTCTTTGAAATCGCCAGAGAGCTCTGCAGCCTTTGTAGGAACTTCGCCTGCATAAACCTGACCTGTAGTACCGTTCAGAGAGATGAAGTCACCCTCCTTATATACTACACCGTCAATCTCAACAGTCTTGTCCTTATAGCTTACGTTCAGAGCACCTACACCTGATACGCAGCACTTACCCATACCACGAGCCACAACGGCAGCGTGAGAGGTCATACCACCACGAGCGGTGAGGATACCCTCGGCAGCAGCCATACCGGCCAGATCTTCTGGGGATGTCTCTATACGAACGAGCACGACGTTATGTCCATTCTCGTGCCACTCTTTTGCGTCGTCAGCGTGGAATACGATCTGACCGCAGGCAGCACCAGGAGATGCAGGCAGACCCTGAGCGATAACCTTAGCAGTAGAGAGAGCCTTCTTATCGAATACAGGGTGCAGCAGTTCGTCGAGTTTCTGAGGCTCGCAGCGCATGATGGCGGTCTTCTCGTCGATCATACCCTCGTGCAGCAGGTCGATAGCAATCTTCACCATTGCAGCACCTGTACGCTTACCATTACGTGTCTGCAGGAACCACAGCTTGCCCTCCTGAACGGTGAATTCCATGTCCTGCATATCGTGATAATGGTGCTCCAGCTTGTCCTGAATGCTATTCAGCTCAGCGTAGATCTCTGGCATTGCCTCCTCCATAGAAGGATACTTGCCTACGCGCTCCTCCTCAGAGATGCCAGCACGCTCAGCCCAGCGCTGAGAACCGATCTTCGTGATCTGCTGTGGAGTACGGATACCAGCCACAACGTCCTCACCCTGTGCGTTCACCAGATACTCACCGTTGAACAGGTTCTCACCATTGGCAGCATCACGGCTGAAGCATACACCAGTAGCAGAGGTGTCACCCATGTTACCGAATACCATAGCCATCACAGATACGGCTGTACCCCACTCGTCGGGGATTCCTTCCATCTTACGATAGAGGATAGCGCGCTCGTTCATCCAAGAACGGAACACAGCGCAGATAGCACCCCAGAGCTGCTCGATAGGATCGTTGGGGAAGTCCTTGCCTGTGCGCTCCTTGATGGCAGCCTTGAACAGCTTAACCAGCTTCTTCAGATCCTCTACAGAGAGGTCCTTATCCAGAACAACACCGCTCTCCTTCTTCACCTTCTCGATGATTTCCTCGAATGGGTCGATATCGGTCTTGTTGACGGGCTTCATCTCGAGCACCACGTCGCCGTACATCTGTACGAAACGGCGATATGAGTCGTAAACGAAGTGAGGATTGTTGGTCTTCTTGGCCATACCCTCAGCAACCTCGTCGTTCAGACCAAGGTTCAGGATGGTATCCATCATACCAGGCATAGAAGCGCGGGCACCTGAGCGCACGCATACCAACAGAGGATTCTGGGCATCGCCGAACTTGCAGTTCATCAGATCCTCGATATGCTTTACGGCAGCCATCACGTCATCGTTCAGCAGTTCCATAATCTTCTGCTGACCAACCTGATAGTACTCGTTACAGCAATCTGTGGTGATAGTGAAACCAGGAGGAACAGGCACACCGATGTGGTTCATCTCTGCCAAGTTAGCTCCCTTACCGCCAAGCTGTTCACGCATCTTTGCGTTACCCTCAGCCTGTCCGTTACCGAAGGTGTAAACTCTTTTCTGTGACATTGTTGTTTGGGTTTTCTTTTGGGATTTTGGTTAATATTTATTGATTACTACTTTCATTGAGTGTTCATGATAAGTCATTGTGCAAAGTTAGTATTTTTACGTGGCATATACAAATGCACACAATAATATTTTTCAGTTTTATGTGGTTTTTTAGGTTTTTTATCAAAATTGTTTGGCAATATCGGATTAAATGCGTAATTTTGTAGAAAATTCTTTTTTTCTTTCATGTCACGTAAAAAGAAGTCTCTTCCCCTTTTAAGGAACATCGTCATAGAGAGTATTGCCGCTGAAGGCAACTGTCTTTTCCACGTGTCGGCCACCCCTTCGGCTGACGGTACCATTCATTATTCGCAGCCTCCAGCCTCTGAGGGCAAGCGTACCGATGGCTCGTTCGTGGTCTTCGTGCCGTTCTGCGTGCCTGGCGACGTGGTTGACGTTCAGCTGCGCCGCAAGAAACATTCCTATGCCGAGGGCGAGGTGGTACGGCTCATCACTCCCAGCCCCAAGCGCATCACGCCTGCCTGTGAGCATTTCGGCCTCTGCGGAGGCTGCAAGTGGCAGTCACTACCCTACCCTGAGCAACTGGCCTTCAAGCAACAACAGGTCTTTGACCAGCTCACACGCATCGGCAAGGTGGCTCTGCCGGAGTTCATGCCCATCAAGGGCTCTGCCCGCATCTGGGAATACCGCAACAAACTCGACTTCGGGTGCAGCAACAAGCAATGGCTCACCCGCGAGGAGATGCTTCAGGGCATCCCCTTCGCTCCTGCCATCGGTTTCCACATCACGGGGGCTTTCGACAAGATCCTGCCCATCAGGAAGTGTATGCTCATGGACGATGTACACAACGAGATACGCAACAGCATCTACCACTATGCCACACAGCATGCACTGTCCTTCTTCGACCTGCGTCAGCAGACGGGACTCTTGCGCGATATAATAATAAGGTGTAGCAATACGGGCGAATGGATGGTAATTCTTCAGTTCCATTACGACCACACCACCGCCCAAAGCCTTGCAGAGAGTCAGGAGCAGGCACGCGGGCTGATGCAGCATCTTGCTGAAAATTTCAGCCAGATCTCTGCCCTACTCTACCTCGACAACCAAAAGTGTAACGACACCATTGGCGATCAGGACATCCTCGTCTTCAAGGGTAACGACCATATCTTCCTTGAGATGGAAGACTTGCGCTTCAAGGTTGGTCCGAAATCATTCTACCAGACCAACACGGAGCAGGCCTATGTATTATATAAGGTGGTTCGCGACTTTGCCTTCCAAGCTTTTTCCGATGGTGAGACTCCTGGCGAGTCACCCCTCGTTTTCGACCTCTACACGGGTACGGGCACCATTGCCAATTTCGTGGCGCGTCGCTCAAGGAAGGTAATAGGCATCGAATACGTCCCCGAGGCCATAGAGGATGCGAAGCTAAACTCTCAGCTCAACGGCATCGGCAACACGCTCTTCTATGCAGGCGACATGAAAGACCTTCTTACCGATGCCTTCATCGAGGAGCACGGACGCCCTGATGTCATCATCACCGACCCACCACGTGCCGGCATGCATCCTGACGTGATACAGGTCATTCTCAACGCCCGTCCGAGGCGCATAGTATACGTCAGCTGCAATCCCGCCACACAGGCACGCGACCTCAGCCTCCTCGACTCTGCATACGAGGTAGTAGCCGTGCAGCCCGTTGACATGTTCCCACATACGCCACACGTTGAGAACGTGGTGCTGCTAAGGTTGAAAATTGAAGGTTGAAAATTGAATGTTGAAGATTGAAGATTCTTTTCTTCGTCCCGCAAAGCGGGAATAACATTCAATCTTCAATGTTCAATGTCCTTAAGTATTCGCAGGCAGCGAGGAGGAATGCTCCTGTGCCAAAGTTCGACACAGACTTCTTATCCACCACCTGTCCGGGGATAGCCTTCTCTCCGATGGGCTGCACATATCCTACGGTGTAGTCGGGCTGTAATGCTATGGTATATAGGTAGTTCCACGCATCCTCTGCCGCTTTTGTATATTTCTTTGGGAGGTAGCCGTTGTTTATGCCCCACAGGAGGGAATAACAAATGAGGGCTGTACCGCTCGTCTCATATCCCGGTGCTTGCTCCGGGTCCATCATAGAGCGTGTCCAGTAACCCCCGTCCTGCTGCAAGGCCACGATAGTTTTGGCCATTCGCTTGTAATAACGCTCTATCTCACCCTTCTGCTTCTTGTCTATCTTCATTCCCTTCGCTATGGCCAAATCCATATCAGAGAGCACCTTGGCAAAGGCTGCCATCACCCATCCGTCGCCACGGGCCCAGAAGTCTTTCTTGCCCTGAGCCGTGGTGTGTTTAGGATAGACATACTTCGCATCGCGGAAATATAGTCCCGTTTCTTTGTCGTACATCAGGCTGTTTGCATACTGCCAGTTGTCGTACATCTTCTGAAGATACTGCTCCTCGCCCGTCAGCAGATACATCTTCGTCATCACTGGCATCACCATATACAGCGCATCAGCCCACCACCAGTAGTCATTTTCCTTGCTGCGAGCCTCATAGCCCATCACTTCCTTGGCCCGAGCCACCATCTCGGGGTGTTTCTGGCCGCCTGCCTTATACAAATCTATGTAGGTTTGGAAACATATCTGCCAGTCGCCAAACAACACATATTGAGGCTTTTCCCCGTATTGTTTATACAACCACTTTGAGTTGTCTGTCTCCGTAGCGCCCATCCAGCGGTTCTGCTCAGCCCACTTCATGGAGTAGGCCAAGAAAGTACTCACCTCCTGTGGCATGGGAGCTTCTGCGAGGCATGTCTCGTCAGCCTCCTTCCCCGCCTCTTTCTTGCCGCAGCGGCCATAACAACTCAGCAGCTTCACTACCTCCATATTACCCGTATGATACACGGCATTATCCCAGAAGGCATTCCCAGGCTCTGCGTGACTCGTCTGCCACGTGCTGTTCACTTTCTTAATAATCTCAAGCACCTCATTCTCTGTTGGCGCAGCAAACGAGGAAACGGCAAGTGCCACAAGGCACAAAAGGATAGTTTTACGCATAGACATATAACGAATTAACAAATTAACAAATTAACGAATTAACAAATTAACCAATTATCAAATTACCAAATTATTGCGTACTGCTGACCGATGTTGCCTCCTAAGGTGTCTTTGACGTACTTAACGACGGCATCACGGCAGAGGGTGTTGGCGGTTTGTAGTACTGTGCAGCCGATGAAGAGTCCACGAAAACCTCCATTGATCGTAGCATAGTCGGTGGATGCAACGGTATAGGTTGCTGTTGGCAAGAGCGGAGCGTAAGTTCCGTCGGTCTGCAAGACTTCGACATCGGAGATTCTGCTGCCGTCTACCTGCATAACCTCTGCATTAGTGATCGTATGGTCAGCGATGCTGATGTTATAGCGCAGCCCTGACACTTGGGGGAAGTCACCGTCTTCTGCAGGGAGCGAAGCTGTATTCTGGCGCAGGACCTCCAGTATTTGAGCGCCAGTGGCCTGTATCTTGATGACGTAATTGTCGAAAGGCAGCATATTGATGATGTCATCGTATGTGATATCGCCTTGCTTCATATCCTGACGTAAGGAGCCACCGGTAATCATACCGATGTCTGCCTTCATGAGCCATCGCATGGCATCTGTCGTAAGGTTGCCGGCGTTGGTCTGCTGCCTGCGTGTCAGACTGCCACCATTAGGGTCAATGACCACGAGCGGATAGTCGCTATGCATCACCACGCGCCCCGTCTGTTCCTTCGTCTGCCGTTTCACCTTCTGTATCTCCGCATCTACCGCGGTACTCACCTGCGTAACCTGCCTGGCGGGAATCAGCGTGATGTCCATCTGTCCTTCGGCACCAATCCACAGCTTGCCAATGTTTGTGAAGTAGGCTCCTGTGTTTGCCAAGTGCACCAACCGTCCCTGGCTGTTTCTTATGAGGGTATCGACAGCGTTGTGCGAATGTCCGTCGAGTACGGCATCTATCCCATGTGTGACGGAGATGATGTGGTTGCTTGTAAGATGGTTGGAGGGGTCGGATTCGAAATCCTCTCCCGTGTGCGAGAGCAGCACCACATAGTCGGCACCCTCGGAGCGGGCTTTATCGACAGCCTGCTGCACCATGTCGGCATAAGTCTTCTCGTGGAGCGTATAGACCGACTGCCCCTTGGCATCATGGAAGGCATACCATTCTGCCTTCAGCTCGGTATATGGTGTCAGCACTCCTACGAACGCCACCTTACGTCCACCGTAGTTACGTATGGTATAGGGGGCATAGATGTTACGGCCCTGCATATCGGTATAGTTACAGCATACCACCGGCGCATTGAGCCCGTCGAGCAGTTCCCGCATTCGTGGCACACCATAGTCAAACTCATGGTTTCCCAGCGTGACGGCATCATAGTGCATGGAACGCATGATGTCGGTGATATACTGCCCGCGCGAAATAGCCCCTGGAGTGCCGCCCTGCAGGAAGTCGCCGCACGAAACCAATGCCACCCATGCAGTGTCGGCAACACCATCGCGCAAACCCGCTATCTTGGCATAGTCGCTGATAGCGCAATGCACGTCGGTCTCAAACAGTATGACGATGCTCTGCCTTGTCTTGTCACGAGTGCCGACAGCATTCTTGACACTTCTGCAAGAAGTCAGCGTCGTTGTCAGACCGCAGAATGTCAGGATTATAGCTATCTGTAAAAGCTTCTTCATCGTCTTTTTGAGGATTCTTCCTCAGCAGGAGTTGCGGCTAATCATATTCCATTGCTGCGGTACTTGTTAATAATGATGTTAAGCGTATTACCGCTGACGCTGATGCCACTACTATAGTTACGCAAGATAGTAAGGGCAATGTCATCGCTGTCGTTGCTGAACAGTTCAGGGCTGACAGGCTGTGGACAGGTGACGTTGAACTGCAGAATGTCGTCCTGTTCTGCATACGACAAAACGAGGCGTGTGCCTGGCTGGGGGTTAAGAATGTTCAGCGACTCGTCCACTACGTGACACACGTTGTCGGTTTGATGCCGTGACAGGTTGAAGTGCTGGCAGAAATGTTCCATCTGCGCCATCATGGCATACCAGTCGAAGTGCTGGCTTTCGATGAGGAAAGCCGTCTCGTGTATCTGCCGTATGAACTGTCGTGTACGCTCGCGCTGAGGATGATCGAAGAGCTGGTCGGGCGTGCCGTCCTCATATACCACTCCATCGGCAAAGAACAGCACACGGCTGCTTACCTGGCGTGCAAAGCGCATCTCGTGAGTGACGACAATCATCGTCATGCCCTCACTCGCCAGACGTGTCATCACACCCAGCACCTCGCTCACCATCGTCGGGTCAAGAGCCGAGGTAGGCTCGTCAAAGAGCAGTATCTCCGGCTCCATTGCCAATGCACGTGCGATAGCTATTCTTTGTTTCTGACCTCCAGAGAGCTGATCCGGCATAGCATTGGCACGTTCGCTCAGTCCCACCATCTGCAGTAACTCGCGGGCTCTCTGCTCGGCTTCCTCACGGCTTTTGCCCAGCAGCTGCATGGGTGCAAGGCAGATATTGTCGAGCACAGACATGCCATTGAATAAGTTGAACGATTGGAACACCATGCCCATACGTCGGCGCAGCAACGACACATCAGCAGCAGCTGAAAGGATATCCTTACCACCTATGACGATGCTGCCGCTGGTGGGTTTGTCCAGCAGGTTCAGACACCTTAGGAAGGTGCTCTTGCCCGTTCCTGACGGCCCAATGATGGAGATTACCTCACCTCGATGAATGTAGATATTGATGTCGCGCAGCACCTCAAGGGAGCCGTAGCTCTTCGTCAGATGGGATATTTTAAGTAAAGAGTTATGATTATCAGCCTGCGCCGTAGCTCCTTCTCCTTGGGAGAGGGCTGGGGTGAGGTTGCCCCCTCTCCTTCGTAGGTGGTTGGAGCGACGTATGAAGTACCATATTCCGCCGCCTATCACAATGATAAGTCCTGCCACAACCCATGGCCAGAAGGCTCCGTCTTCCTCTGTGGTGGACGGCTGCTGGGGCTGCCCTGTCAGCATCCCCGTTTCTCCCTTACGGGTTATGAGCACTATGTGCGACTCGGTATAGCCATCGGAGAAGAGTACCTGCTTCTTTCGCTCCTCGGTGATGCTGATAGCGCCCATGGCCATATCAGCCTTTCCCGTCTGCACGGCAGGAATCTGTGCTGCGAAGTCCATCACGAGGAACTCCAGTTTCCAGTTGCGTCGGTTAGCCCACTCCGTGAGTATGGCTGGCTCAAGACCTGATGGCTTGCCCGCACAGATGAAGTTGAACGGAGGCATGGCGGGATAGGTAGCCACACGCAGGAGGCGTCCTGTGCCGCGCTGCTCAGGGATGGCAAGGGCCGTAGGGTCTTCGGCATGCTGCCATTGGTCGTATATCTTCTGGTAAGTGCCGTCGCTGCGAATGTGGGCAAGGAAACTGTTGAAGTCCTGCTGCAATTCCGTATTGTCAAGACGGAAACAGGCACCTATTGGAATAGGTGCAAGCCCTGAACTGACAGAGTCTACCCTCGCTGCCACATCCTTGCAGAATATCAAAGTCAGGCTTTCGCTTCCCGCTACATCCACCTTGCCGCTCTCCAAGGCTGTCAGCAGGTCGGTCTGAGTGGTCATACGCAGTATGTTGGCATTGGGCGACATATCGGTGACGGCAATATCCTGAATGCTGCCGATAATCACACCAACATTCTTGCCGTTAAGTGCTTGGAACACTGGTGGCACACTCGAGTTGTGAGCTGAATGCTGAGAGTCGGGGGTAGACTCTTGCGAACAGTACTCCGACACATAGCCCGCTGCGCCGAATAACAGAAGTATCGCAGCGGCAGCGATGGCCTTGATACGCTTATGCTGTATCAGCGACTGGAGAAGCAGTCCTATGAGCCATGCCATGAGGAAATATATGATGGCCGTAACGATAAGCGGGAAGAAGGCGTCGAACGTGCGTGAACGTATCAGGTCGGAGGCTCGCGTCATGTCGGCAACAGCTATATAACCCACGATACTCGTGCCCTTCAGCAGGCTGATGACCTCACCCTGATAGACGGGCATCACCGCCTTCACCACCTGCGGCAAAATAATCCTGAAGAATGTCTGCCGCTGTGTGAAGCCCAGGGCCAGTCCAGCCTCCGTCTGTCCGCGGTCGATGCCCTGGATGGTGGTGCGCAGCATCTCGCTGATGTAGGCCGCCGTATTCATGGCAAAGGTGACGATGGCCACCACGATACCCGTAGCATCCATCGGTGCCATCACCACATAATACATCAGCATGAGCAGCACCAGCACGGGCGTGCCACGCATCAGGTCGATATACACCTTGGCCACCTGGCGGAGCCACTTGCGCCTGCTCATGCGCATCCAGCACACCACCCCTCCGAGCAGCGTACCCAGCAGGGCAGCAAAGAGCGTGATAAGCAGCGTCACCTGCAGACCATCGAGAATCATCCTGTAGCGATCCTCCGCTATCAGGTTATTGGTAAAACTATTTACAACACTATCAATTATTTTCATTCCTAAAAATATTACACGGGCATCAGGTCAATCGTCAGCCTACCTTCATTCATTTGCAAAGTTACAAACTTTTTTTGAAAAAACAAAATATTTCTATTCCAGTGGACTTTTTGAATTAGTAATTCGAGTTGCGTTAGCTGCTTTCGGTTTAGAGAAGAAAACTTGAAGGCTTTTGGGGAGACAACTGGATGTTTTTAAGGATACAACTGGATGTTTTTAAGGAGACAACTTGGACAACAGGGACAACATAGCTGGCGCATGGATAAACTTTGTCCACCAGGGACGTGGGCGTCTCGCCCGCGATAAAAAAGCGCTGTCACCGTTGTCCAAGTTGTCGTTTTATTTCTCATTATGGTTGTCGTTTATATTTCCATCCAAGTTGTCGTTTAATATCCATCTTGGTTGTTTTCCTCTACTTCCGAAAGTTGAGTTCATAACCATACACCAGCCCGTACTTCTCGTGGAGTTTACGGAGGGTACCGTCAGTCTTCATCTGAGCAATGACGGCGTTGACAAGGGTGAGGAGATCATCCTGACCCTTGCGCATCAGCACACCGATTTCGCCGTGGGTGAATGGTGTGTTTAGGAGGGGTGCGGCAAGGCGTGGGTCATTCTTTACATACCACGGAGCTTCGGTGATTTCGGTAATCATCACGTCGGCATGGCCTTCGGCCACCTGATTGGGGATTTCCTCGTTCTTCTGCCAGACGATGATGGTGGCATGGGGCAGATTCTCATTGGCGAATTTCTCGTTCAGCCCACCGGGGTTCACCATCACGCGCACCTCTGGTTTGTCGATGTCGGCCTGAGAATGGTAGCGGTCAGCTTCTGATGTGCGGCAAAGGATGGTCTTGCCATTAGCCAGATAACCGTCACTCATAAGCATCGTCTTCTTTCGTGTGTCGGTAATCGTGATGCCGCCGATGGCAAGGTCAAAAGTCTGCGGTTCTGTCAGCACATCGGCGCTCAGCGTTGGCCATGAGGTTTGTACGAACTCGATGCCTACACCGATACGCTCGGCTATCTTCTCTGCCATCTCAATGCCGAAACCCCAATAGTTGCCGTCGGCCTCACGGTACGAGAGAGGGCGATAGTCGCCAGTGGTTCCCACCAGCAACTTGCCTCGTTCCTGGATGCGTTGTATGGTTGGCTGCTGCGTCTCTGGGGCAGGATTGTCATCACTACTGGTGCAGCAAGTAGCTATACAAGCGGAGCTAATGCAAAAGATGGCGGCAAGCACCCATATCCATGTTTTCCTTTTTTTCATTGCTTTTGCTCTAAATAATCAAAAATATCAATAGTCCCCGCATCATTCCTGACATCAAGGGCTGGAACATATTCTTCCATTCTTGTTGTGCCACTGGTCTTATCAACGTAGAAATTCACGAATGCGCCTGTATAACTGCGGAAAACAACCTGATAGGCAGAATCGGTTTCTTCGCCCATCTTTACATACATGATGGAAGGATTATCCTTGGCTATACACCAGTCATACGCGCTATGGCAATAGTTACTTACTCCTTCATAGGCCATCTCTGCCGTTATTTCACTCTTTGTGGTATTGGCTTCGCCTTCGTCCGTCACGACTCGGCCATCCAAGCGAGCTTGGCGGCTCTCGCTGCTCCGTCCGTTGCTGCCACATGAGCAGAATAACAGGGTCATCAATATGAATGAAAAGGCGATATGTTTCATATACAAATACACATAAGGTGAATTTGGACACAAAGATATAACATTTTTGGCAAACAACCAAAGATTTTGCCGCAAAAGTCGATTTTTAACTTCTCTGGGGATTCCAAACATCAGACATTTTTTATTATAAGGACAACTACCACTAAAAATAAAAAAATCTATTTCATATTCACTTTTTCATTGCTACTAACTGGTTGTCAGAGGGATAGCGGAGTGAATAAGGATCATTTCTATTTCACTCTATTTCACTTTGTATCAGATGAGCAGATGTCAATTTTATCCTACTCTATGAACGGCTGTAAAATGGCCGAGTATATCTTGTAAAGTGGAAGTGGGTCGGTTAGGTTGTAATAGAGTAACTTTTAGGAGGTAAAAGTTGCCCTTTTAGGAGGTAAAAGTTACTCTATTACGAGGTAAAAGACCGTCGATTACAACACACTGAATATCAGGTTGTTGCAAAGGTGTTTTTCGGTAGTTATTGGTCAGAGATGGTTGGGGGCACTTCTGGAGGGCTCAGAAAGGGATGTCAATTTTGTCACAATGAGGCATTTTAATCCTCAAGCAGATCGGGACGGAGTCTCTTGGTGCGTTCCATTGCCTGTTCGAGTTCCCATTCCTTAATCTTGGCCTCATGACCAGAGAGCAGTATCTCGGGTATGCCCCATGTCTCTTCGGGATTATCAACGGGATGATATTCTGCAGGCCTTGTGTATACTGGCGGCTCGAGGATATTATCCTGGAAAGAATCAGATAGTGCGCTCTCCACGTCGCCTATGACTCCGGGAATGACACGCACGATGCTGTCGGCCATTACGGCAGCTGCCAGCTCTCCTCCCGTGAGTACATAGTCGCCAATGGAAACCTCACGCGTCACGAGGTGTTCGCGTATGCGATAGTCTATACCCTTATAATGACCGCAGATGATGATGATATTCTCCTTGAGGCTGAGCTCGTTGGCCATTCCCTGATTGAATGTCTCCCCATCGGGCGCGGTGAAGATAATCTCGTCGTAGTGCCTCTGTGCCTTCAGGGCTGAGATGCATGCATCCAAGGGCTGACATTGTATGAGCATACCCGCAGCACCCCCGTATGGATAGTCGTCCACGCGGCGCCATTTGTCGGATGTGTAGTCGCGCAGATTATGTATGTGTATCTCCGCGAGGCCCTTCTTCTGGGCCCTGCCGAGGATGCTCTCGTTGACAAATCCCGTGAGCATCTCGGGCAGCACAGTTATGATGTCTATTCTCATGCAGTAAACCCACCTATATTACTATCTCGTCTCCCATCTTGAGGTCGCCATAGAGAATCTTCTCGCAGGCTACGTCCTCGATGTATGTCTGTATGGCGCGCTTAAGAGGACGTGCACCGAACTGTATGTCGTAGCCCTTTTTGGCCAGCTCTTCCTTCTTCTCGTCGGTGACGATGAGTTTGTATCCCAGATTCTCCACGCGCTTGCATACGGGCTTCAGTTCCAGTTCTACAATCTTCTTGATGGCCTCAAGGTCGAGCTGGTCGAAGGTAATGATTTCGTCAAGACGGTTGAGGAACTCAGGTGCGAACTGCTTTGCGAGGGCCTTCTGTATGATCCCGCGCGCGTATTCCTTATCTTTCTCGTCCATATTGACGCCATCGCCGTGAGAGGCATTGAAGCCCACACCGTGGGCGAAGTCCTTCAGCTGGCGTGTTCCGGCGTTGCTCGTCATGATGATGACGGTATTCCTGAAATCTACGAGCCTTCCGTTGCCATCGGTAAGCCTGCCTTCGTCGAGCACCTGCAGGAGGATGTTGAACACGCTGGCATTGGCCTTCTCTATCTCGTCGAGAAGTATGATACTATATGGCTTCCTGCGCACGCGCTCCGTCAGCTGGCCACCCTCTTCGTAACCAACGTATCCCGGAGGTGCTCCCACGAGCCTTGATGTGTTGAAGGCCTCAGCATATTCACTCATGTCGATGCGTATGAGGGCGTCTTCCGAACCGAACATCTCTTCAGCCAACTTCTTGGCAAGATAGGTCTTGCCGACACCCGTCGGGCCCAGGAACATGAATACTCCTATGGGGTGATTGGGGTCGTGGAGCCCTACCCTATTTCTCTGTATGGCATGCACCATCGTCTCTATGGCCTTATCCTGCGCAATGACCTCGCCCTTCAGCTTTCCAGCCATCCTGCGCAAACGCTCACCCTCGCTGTCGGCAATCCTCTGCACGGGCACTCCCGACATCATCGATACTACGTCGGCCACATCGTCGGCAGAGACATCGTTGCGGTTGCCCGTATCGCCACGCATCCATGCGGAGTGCAGACGCTCCAGGTCAGACTCGAGACGGCTCTGCTGGTCGCGGTAGTCGGCAGCCAGCTCGAAGTTCTGGTCGCGCACGGCCTGCAGCTTCTTCTCCTTCACATCGCGGATCTGTGTCTCGAGTCCTGTGATGTCAGCAGGCACATCGGCGTTGCTGAGGTGAATCCTTGAACCCACCTCATCAAGGGCGTCAATAGCCTTGTCGGGGAAGGCGCGGTCGGTGACGTAGCGCTGCGTCAGTTTGACACAAGCCTCTATGGCATCATCGCTGTAGCTTACGTGGTGATGCTCCTCATAACGGTCTTTGATGTTATGGAGGATGTGCATCGTCTCCTCGGGTGTTGAGGGCTCAACGATGATTTTCTGGAAGCGTCGCTCAAGGGCGCCGTCCTTCTCTATAGTCTTGCGATATTCGTCGGTTGTGGTGGCTCCGATGCATTGCACCTGTCCCCTTGCGAGGGCTGGCTTGAGCATATTGGCGGCATCCATGCTGCCCTGGGCGTTGCCGGCACCGATGATAGTATGTATCTCGTCGATGAAGATAATGATATCGGGGTTTTCCGTCAGCTCTTTGATGAGGTTCTTTATTCGCTCCTCAAACTGCCCGCGATACTTCGTGCCAGCCACCATCGAGGCCATATCGAGGGCTACGAGGCGCTTATTGTGGAGTACGGGCGATGTCATCTTCTCTGATATGAGCTGTGCGAGTCCCTCTACGATGGAGCTCTTTCCCACTCCCGGCTCTCCTATGAGCACAGGGTTGTTCTTCTTACGTCGGCAGAGGATTTCCTGCAGGCGCTGTATCTCTTTCTCGCGACCTACCACGCGGTCGAGTTTTCCTTCGCTGGCGGCCAGGGTGAGGTCAACCGAGAAGGTATCGATGACGGGTGTCTTGCCTCCCTTGCGCTGCTGTTCCTTCGTCTCGGTAGCGGTATTTTTGCTTTCAGAATCAGGATCGATGGTGTCGTCGTAGTCATCATCGGAGAGTCCCATCCCATTCACGGGTGAGCTGATGTCGTCTGTCAGACATTCTGACACAGTGTCGTATGTCATATCGTTGTTTTCCATTATCGTCCTTGCCTCGTTGCCCTTGGAGTCGTGCAACATTGCGAGCAGCAGGTGCTTCTCGTCTATGGTCTCGGTCTTGTCAAGGCGTGCTTCCAGCGATGCAAGCACCATGATGCTGTTGAGCTTCATGTCCATAGCGATAAAGTCCTTGGGCTCTTCAGCCTTGAAGTCATCATGCGATGACGGCTCGGTCATCATGGCGCTCTCACAGTCAAGCGTCATAGCCACCTTGTCTAATTTCAACTTATTGATTATCTTGTCGGTAACTGTGCCGTTCTCTTTCAGCATGGCCAAGAGGAGGTGTTCGGGCTTAACCACCGAACTCTTATGTCTCTGAGCCTCGCGCCATCCTTTTTTCAGAAGGGCAACAACTCCCGTGGAATAGTTTCTGTTCATTTCTCAAAAAAAATAATTTCAAATACGGCAGTTAATACAAATAACATGCCAACCGCCTTATTTCTTTTCGATGATGAAGTTTATTTGTTCGTTCAATACTGCCATCGTCACCTTCCCTGCCTGTGATTCTATGGGGTGTCCGTCGATGCTGCATGGCGTCGTTCCGCCCATCTGCAACTCTATGCCTGTCGTTCTGTAGGGAAGCACATATTTGTGTGTCAGTATCTTTCCTTTTATAAAAAGGTATATGGCGCTGACAATCTGCAGTAGTGCTATCTGTCTCATTACCGTGATGTCGAGCATTCCATTGTAGGGCGTCGCATTGGGTGTCTGCCCGTATCCGTGAGCATTACCCACGCAGAGTGTCATCACGCGATGCTGCTCCCTGACGTTGTCGATGGTATATTCCATCTTATATGTCATCTTTTGGAAGAAGAGCATGACGAAGGACAGTGCGAAGGAGAGTTTTCTCGACCAGAAGCGCTTCCTCATCTGCTGCCTGAGACGCTGTATGGCTGCCAGCAGTCCGATGTTGACGCTGTTGAGGAAATAGCGCTGGCATTCTTCACCGTGTTTCTCCTGATAGGTAATGATGCCGATGTCTATCTTCCTTATCCTTCGCGCTGCTATCGAGGCTACGCTACTCTTTATGTCGTTGTAGTGGAATCCCCAGAAGCCTGCAAAATCGTTCATCACGCCGTTGGGAATGATGCCGAGGGCTATGCGTTCCCTTGTCTGTCGTTCGCACCTCATGAGACAGTTGGCGGCATCGTTGAGGGCAGAGTCGCCTCCGGCTATGACGATGTTGTCATATCCGTTGTTGATGAGCATGTTGACAAGTCGCTCAACACTCTCCGAGTCTTCACTCTGCACCAGGTCGTATTCTATCCCGGCAGCACGGAGCTCCGCTTCTATCATCTCCCACCGTTTCTTTACCGACATGAACGGGCGGTGGTTGGGACAATATATTATTCCTGTCTTCATATGGTTTGCGATGTCTCTTTAAGCGTTATGATGGTGTCGATGGCCTGCTGCATCTCCTCGGGGGTCTGCGGAGCGGGAATCCAGTTGATGTGCAACCCGCGGCGCTCCATTCCCCTGAACCACGTCATCTGGCGTTTGGCAAACTGATGTATGGCTATCTCCAGCTGGCGAACCATCTCATCATATTCCAGTTGTCCTATGACATACATGGTGAGGTATTTGTATTCCAGGCCATAATATATAAGGTCTTCAGGCGCTATGCCCTCAGCGAGCAGTCCTCTCACCTCGTCGACCATACCCTCGTCCAGGCGTTGCCTCAGCCTTCTCGATATCTTCTCGCGGCGCAGCTGGCGGTCTATGTCCACACCTATTATCAGACTCTCGGCGGGCTGAAGACGGTCCGACTGCGGTGCCTCCTCGTTCTCGGCTATGTAGGTCTCTATCTCTATGGCCCTGATGGCGCGCTGACAGGTGTCCACATCGGTGGTGTTGTGCATCCTGCTGCCGTTGCGCTGCTTCAGGTAGGCAAGCATCGCGGTCAGCTCGTCCATCGTCTTGTCCTTCAAATCTTCGCGCAACGCTGCATTCTGCGGCACCGGCGAGAGGTTGTAGCCTTTCAGCACGGCCTCGATGTACAGCCCCGTACCTCCGCAGAGTATCGGCTGCTTTCCGCGTTCCAGTATATCGTTGTAGGCCTCTATGAAGTCACGCTGATACTGGAAGAGGTTGTATTTCGTGCCCGGCTCGCAGATGTTGGTGAGGTGATAGGGGATGTGGATGGTCTCCTCCCCTATCGTCACGTCATAGTCAGCAAGGTCTTTGCCTGTCCCTATGTCCATACGGCGATACACCTGACGCGAATCAGCAGAGAGTATCTCTCCATCGATGCGTGCCGCCAGTTGTGTGGCAAGCTTCGTCTTGCCCGATGCCGTAGGACCAAGTATCGTGATCATTCTCTTCTCAGACAGAAATTGTGGTGGTTTTTAAGACAGAAATTATTATAATTACTATAATTAGGCTTGCGCGATTGGGCTTCTGACAGCAATAACTCTATTTACTATAATTAGGCTTGCGCGATTGGGCTTCTGACAGCGATAATTATAATAATTATAATAATTTCTGTCCCTTCCTTTTCTGTCAACGGATCTTCACGCCGGAATACTTCACAAGTCTTATCCTCTTGTTGGCGGGGATGGCAGGTTTCTTCCACTCTCCGTCGAGGATGCTGATGGTAGCTGCCTTGCCTGCAGGAACGGCGTCAACGGCCTCCTGAAGGGTGAGGTAGTTACCGAAGCCCTTTGCCGAAACGATATAGTCGTAGTGGCGCACGTATGGCTTCAGTTCCGGACACACCTTCGCTATCTCGTCGACTAAGAGTCCTGCTACAACGTGTGCACCATAGATGGTGAAGTGGGTGTTGTCCTTACCCGTCACGCTAATCATGTGGAGCAGACGTGACTTCTCTACTCCCAGGCCGTTCTCCAGGTCTTTCGTCACCTTGTTGGCATCAACGTACGGCACCCTCAGCATCTTGGCCACATTCTCGGGACTCTTGGCATAGTATCCGTGAGTATCGATGAGCGTGTCGCTGTTCACCATCTCGGCCTTGCTGTTGTCTGGCGCACCGGGCTTGACGGGAGTGCGAAGCGACTCATCGTCCACGCTCAGGTCGGGCTGACAGTAGAAGTTGCGCCTTACGACGCAGTTCATCAGTATTGGCGTAGCACCCTTGGCCATTGCGGCACGAGCGAACATGCGGTAGTTGTCGTCGAAGGTCAGGCCGGCATCGGTGTGGCGTTTGTCGCCGATGGAGCCCTTCTCATCGTTGTGGCCGAACTGCACGATGAGGTAGTCGCCGGGCTTCATGGCGTCGAGCACCTTCTGCCAATGGCCTTCAAGGACGAAGGATCGTGTGGAACGACCGTTAAGGGCACGGTTGTCCACCTTGATGTTCTCGGTGAAATAGCCCTGCAGAGCCATTCCCCAGCCGCGTTCCGGACCCTTCTTTATGTCTTTGTTGGCGGCGGTAGAGTCGCCGATGATGTAGATAGTAGCTTGTTTCTGCGAAGCGCTCATCAGCATGAGGGCTGCAAAGAGGGTTAGTATCAGGTGCTTCATTTCAAATTGAAAGTTGAAAGTTGAAAATTGAAAGTTGAAAGTTGAAGATTGAAAGTAAAAGATTAACTAATTGCCGCAATGAGTTCTTCTGGCGTTACCAGGCTTTGTTCGCCTGTTGTCATATTCTTCAGCGTCACCTTGCCTTCGTTCATCTCGTTCTCGCCGGCAAGGGCTACGAACGGGATGCTGAGGGCGTTGGCGTAAGACATCTGCTTCTTCATCTTCACGCTGTCGGCATATACCTCAGTAGCTATTCCGGCCTCGCGGCAGAGGCGTGCAATAGGCATGCAGTAGGCCGTCTCTTTCTCGCCGAAGTTGATGAAGAGCAGTTTGGTGCCCGTCACAGTCTCCTGTGGGTACAGGTCCAGCTGGTTCAGCACGTCGTAGATGCGGTCTGCACCGAAGGAGATACCCACGCCCGAGAGTCCGGGCATACCGAAGATACCCGTGAGGTTGTCGTAACGGCCGCCACCCGTGATGCTGCCTATCTGAACGTCGAGGGCTTTAACCTCGAAGATAGCTCCTGTGTAGTAGTTCAGTCCGCGGGCCAGCGTGAGGTCCAGCTGCAGTTCATTGTTCAGCGAACCCTTGGGTGTGTCGAGGGCACCGATGGTGTTGAGGATGAAGCGCATCTCCTCAACGCCCTTCATGCCTGTCTCCGAGTCACGGAGCACCTCTGCTATGGTATCGAGCTTCTGCGCGTTGCTGCCCTCAAGCTTGATGATGGGCTGCAGTTTCTCTATGGCCTCCTCAGAGATGCCGTCCTGGCGCAGTTCTTCGTTGACGGCCTCAAGGCCTATCTTGTCAAGCTTGTCGATGGCAACGGTGATATCCACTATCTTGTCGGCCTCGCCAATGGCCTCTGCTATGCCGGTAAGGATCTTGCGGTTGTTGATTTTTATCTGAACCCTTACGCCGAACCTGGTGAAGATGGTGTCGGTAATCTGCATGAGATCCACCTCGTTGAGCAGCGAGTCAGAGCCCACCACATCGACGTCACACTGGTAGAACTCCCTGTAGCGACCCTTCTGCGGACGGTCGGCACGCCATACGGGCTGTATCTGATAGCGCTTGAAGGGCAGCTGAAGCTCTTCGCGGTGCTGCACCACATAGCGTGCGAAAGGCACGGTGAGGTCGTAGCGCAGACCTTTCTCGCAGAACTTCGACGCAAGCTTCAGCGTAGAGGTGTTGGCCACCTCGTCGGCGGTCATGCCGTGAAGGAAGTCGCCAGAGTTGAGTATCTTAAACAACAGCTTGTCGCCCTCCTCGCCGTACTTACCCATCAGCGTGGAGAGGTTCTCCATTGCAGGCGTCTCTATCTGACGAAAACCGTAGAGCTCGAACACCCCGCGGATAGTATTGAAGATATAGTTTCTCTTTGCCATCTCAAGGGCTCCGAAGTCACGGGTGCCCTTTGGTATACTTGGTTTGCTCATATTATTAAAGCCCCCCACCAACTCCCCCAAGGGGGGAGGGATGTGAATGCAGGGGAATTTCTTAAACTTCTTAAACTTCTTAAATTTCTTAACCTCTTAAACCTCTTAAACTCTTATACCACTTAAACCACTTGACCCTTTCCCGTCCCCTCCCCTTGGGGAGGGCCGGGGTGGGACTTTTATTGTCTCACGATTGTCTGTTCTCTGTCAGGGCCGATAGAGATAATCCTGATAGGTGTCTCCAGCTGTTCTTCAAGGAACTTGATGTAATCCTTGAATTCCTGCGGGAACTGGTCCTCTGACGTAAACTTCGTCATGTCGGTCTGCCAGCCCTTCAGTTCCTTGTAAACGGGCTCTATGCCTTTCTCTATGTCGTAAGGGAAGTCGGGGGTCTCCACACCATTCACCTTATATGCCACGCAGGCCTTGATGGTGGGGAAGGTATCGAGCACGTCGCTCTTCATCATGATGAGCTGTGTAACGCCGTTCACCATGATAGAATAGCGCAGGGCCACGAGATCTATCCATCCGCAGCGGCGCTCACGCCCTGTAACGGCACCGTATTCGTGGCCTATGTCGCGCATCTTGCTGCCCGTCTCGTCGAAGAGCTCCGTAGGGAATGGACCCGCACCGACACGTGTGCAGTAGGCCTTCATGATGCCGTATACCTCACCAATCTTGTTGGGACCCAGTCCGAGACCCGTGCAGGCTCCTGCGCAGATAGTGTTGGAAGAGGTCACGAAGGGATATGAACCGAAGTCCACGTCGAGCATCGTACCCTGGGCACCCTCACACAACACGCTCTTGCCAGTCTTCAGCATCTTGTTGATCTCGTGTTCGCTGTCAACAATCTGGAACTGTTTGATATACTCCACACCCTCAAGCCATTTCTTCTCTACCTCAGTGATGTCGTAGTCGGTATAGTTCATGGCGCGAAGCTGCTCCTCGTGGCGAGCCTTGTGGGCGGCATACTTCTCCTCGAAGTTCTCAAGGATATCGCCGACACGCAGACCCGTGCGGGCAATCTTGTCAGAATAGGTAGGACCGATACCCTTGCCTGTAGTGCCCACCTTGTTCTTGCCCTTCGAAGCCTCGATGGCAGCATCCAGCACGCGGTGGGTTGGCATGATGAGATGAGCCTTCTTCGAGATATGCAGGCGCGACTTCAGGTCGTGGCCGCTCTTCTCCAGGTCCTTCGCCTCGTCCATGAAGAGGTCGGGAGCAAGAACCACGCCATTGCCTATAATATTCACCTTACCACCCTGGAAGATACCAGAGGGAATGGAACGCAGCACGTATTTCTCACCATTAAACTCAAGGGTATGGCCGGCATTAGGACCGCCCTGAAAACGGGCTACTACGTCATACTTTGGTGTGAGCACGTCAACCACCTTACCTTTTCCTTCATCGCCCCATTGCAAACCAAGGAGCACATCTACTTTTCCTGTCATAGTTTCTATGTGTTGTTATTGTTTTGTTGTTATCTTGCTAATCATGCAGGGGGAGCAATATCCCACTTTATAAAATAATAAGGTGCAAAGTTACGAAAAAAATCCCACAATAACATTGTCTTATCAAAAATCGCAACCATATTTAACCTTAATTCACATGTGGCGCGCCATGCGGGCACGCCCATAAGACAGAGCAGGAACGCGACACAAAGCATCACCTCATGCGAAACATCTATAAAAAATGTTTATTTATTTTGACGAATGGCGCTTTATTCGTACCTTTGCACAATATTAGACATCGGTGAAAAAGAACGACATTATCATAATAGGCTCTGGCCTTGGAGGCCTTGAGTGCGGCATGCTGCTCAGCAAGCGCGGATACTCCGTGCTCCTGCTGGAGGCACAGTCACAGCCCGGCGGATGTATGCAAAGCTACTCGCGCCGAGGAAACCATTACGACACGGGGCTGCACTACGTGGGCGGTCTGCGCGAAGGCGAAGCGCTGCATGATGCCTTCAAGGAACTGGGGCTGCTCGACCTTCCCTGGCAGCACCTCGACCCCGAGGCCTTTGACAAGGTCACCATCGGCGGCGAGACATTCGCCTTCCATGAGGGCTTCGACGAGTTCGCCTATGCTATGTCGCAACGCTTCCCGAAGGAGAAGGCTGGGCTGCAACAGTATGTCGACATGCTGCGACATTGCAACGATGCCGACGAGATGCATGCCGACGTGAATGCGTGGCAATGGATGCACGAGACCTTCAACGACGAGCTGCTCATCAGCGTCCTCTCAGGAACATCCCTGAAGATGGAACTGCGCAAGGCGACGCTGCCGCTCTTCACCTATGCCCACGGCAACAGCAGCTTCATAGAGAGCAGCTGGCGACTGAAGGGTCCGGGCAATATGCTCGTGGAGAAACTCGTGGAGGGCATCAGGAGTAACGGCGGAGAGGTGGTGTGCAACGCTCAGGTGACGGAGCTCATCGAAACTGACGGCAGATTAACCACTGCCATCTGCTCCAACGGAGAGAGATACGAGGCCGACATATTCATCTCTAATGCTCATCCAGCCATCACGTGCAACCTCGTGAAGGACAGTAAGATAATGAAGGGACTGTATCGCCGCCGCATAGGAGGATTGGAGAACACCTTCGGCATGTTCACCTGTTCGCTCAAACTGAAGGAAGGCAGCCTGCCATACTTCAACCACAACAAGTTCATCTACTCCGATGCAGACGTCTGGGGACTCTCAGAACGGTGCGACTGCAGCGGCGTCCTCGCAAGTGCACGAGTGCCGGAAGATGGTAAGCCGTTCTGCCAGATAGACCTGCTCACGCCGATGTCGTGGAACGACTGCGAACGTTGGCAGGACACCACCGTAGGCAGGCGCGGCAACGACTACAAAGACCTTAAGGCCCTGATGGCAAGTAAGTGCATAGCCCTTGCAGAGACACAGATGCCTGGATTGCAGGACGCCATCGAGGAGATATACTGCTCCACACCCTTGACATACCGCGACTACAACCTCTCGCCACAGGGTACGGCCTACGGCATCAGGAAAGACTGCAACGCACCCCTGATGACCATCCTCACACCAAGAACGCCTATACCTAACCTCCTGATGACCGGGCAGAACATCATGGTGCACGGCCTGCACGGAGTAACAATAACGGCACTATACACCATTAGGGAAGTACGAAACGAGGCTTGAGACTATACTAAGACGAAAACGAAAACGAAAACGAAAACGAAAACGAAGACGAAAACGAAAACGAAAACGAAGACGAAGCGGGACTTTCGTCCCTACGAAGACGAAGACGAAGACAAAGATAAAAACAAATAAATAATATATAAATAAAAGAAAAAGATGAAAAGACTTACACTGCTGACTATCAGCATATTAATGTTTGCTGTGGCTTTCGCTCAGAATAGCGACCTGAAGAAGCATGTTGCCAAGTACAAGAACGTTACTTCGCTTACCGCCACAGCCACACGTACCATTCACAAAAGCTCGGGCAAGGACGAAGTGAGCAAAGGCACACTCTACGTGAAGCAGCCAGAGAAGGTGCTCATACAGAACGGCAAGGACGCCCTGCTCATGAATGGCGTCTTCTTCACAATGAAAAAAGGAGTGCTGAAGGCGCGCACCAACAGCCTGAAGGACTCACGCTACAAGACCTTCCACGATGTACTGGAGACAATCTTCAACGGCGGCGCTACCGACATCAGCAATAACGACGACGTAAAGGTATCGAGATCCGGCACCAACGTTGTGCTCACCATCACGCCAAAGCAGGACTCAAAGAAGAAAATGATGTTTACATCGTTCATCGTAACGATAGACTCTAAGTTGCAGGAACTGCGCTCAATACGTATGCTTCAGAAAGGCAGCAGTTATACCGAATACCGCTTCAGCAACTACAATCTCGGCGCACCCGTTAACGACAAAGTTTTTAAGTAACCTTTTACGACTGCGTATTTCACTTTTAGTTAGAACACGAATCATACGAATTTTCAAGTATGTCAAAGACTTTCGCACAGACATATCAGAATCGTTAATCTCCATGCGGAGACAATTCGATAATTAGTTAATTCGTGTATTTTGCAATAATATGAAAGAGCTGGAAGACATCGTTCGTATCCCCGTGAAATTCTCTGAGATGGATCCTATGGCGCGTGTATGGCACGGCAACTACGTCAAATACTTTGAAGACGGTCGCGAAAGCTTCGGGCGCCACTACCCGGGCTGCGACTATCAGGTGATGCTCGAGACAGGCATCACTGCACCCATCTACGAAATCCATGTAAGATGCCTCAAACCGTTGGAAATGAACGACGTAGCTGTCATACACACCTTCTACGTGCCGAAGCGCGGAGCACGCCTTGACTATCGCTACGAGATATACCGCGAACGCGACGGAGAGCTGTGCTGCACAGGGTCCACCACACAGCTCTTCATCGACCGCGACGGCAATCAGATGTACGACCTGCCATTCTTCTATGAGGAATGGCTGAACTCACATCCGCAGTAAAGCTGGTTATAGAAGCCGTTCTCCTTCAGCAACTCATTGCGACGCTCCTGCAGGCCGCCCTTGCGCCAGTTGCGGGCATCAAACGTGACACCCTCCACCTGGCTCGCAGCCCATTCGCCCGCAGCAGTAATCTGCGTTAGCGACTTCCAGCGGCTGGAGGCAAGCGTGGTTGTGAAGACCGACAGACCCAGCTCGCGGCATTTCTGAGCGCTACGCAGCAGACGCCATTTGAAACACTCCATGCAACGCAGTCCGCGTTCGGGCTGCAACGACGCATCCTCACCCTGCGAGGCAACGCCGGAACACACATAACGAAGCCACGACTCATGGTTGTAGTCGTCGTCAATAATCTCCAACCCCAGGCCCGTGGCGTAGCGCGTAATCTCATTCTTACGGATGAGATACTCCTCCTTCGGGTAGATATTGGGGTTGCAATAGAAAATGACTGGCCTCACATCGTTATTCAACATCCACTCAATGATAGCAGCAGAACATGGGGCGCAACAACTGTGCAGCAGAACGTCGTTCATTACAAATATAAGTCTTATTTAGTGAGATTTAAGTGCAAAATTACACATTTTCCACCAATTAACGGCAGCAAAAACACATTTTCTGCAGTATTAGGGCAAATAAAATTTGCGGCATTGAGAATAATTTACTACATTTGCACCGAATAAACTAAAAAACATAATTCCAAAACAGTAAAAAACCAACCTAAATAACACTTATGAACACAAAAATTGAAGAAATCGATGGCAAATACATAGCCACCTTAGTAGGAGAAATGGACACCACAGCCGCCACAGAGGCCGAGGAAGTGCTCAAACCCCTTTACCACAGCGACGGCAAGGACGTCATAATCGAATGCAAAGACCTGGAATACATCGCCTCCAGCGGCCTTCGCATACTGCTCAGCATCCTCAAGGGCGCTATGGCAACAGGCAGCCGCGTGGTGATGCGCAACGTGAACGACGACATCAAGACAGTATTCAAACTCACTGGATTCATCAACATCTTCGACTTCGAGTAATACTCCTTAATTTAATTTAAAGACCACGTTCCGAGCTATGCTCGCCTGAACTACGCTGAAAATAAACAATGTGTGAAGAATTACACTTTATCAAGTATGTCGAAGACAGAATCACAAACCTATTCGTATCGTGAACTACCATGCGGGGCGAATTCGTAAAATTCGTGGTAGTAAAAAAACGTATTTCTAGCTATGAAGCGACATTATTGCCTGATGGTGTTTCTTCTGGTCTCGTTATGCGGATGGGCCCAGAACGATTCCCTGCAGAACAAGATCAACATCGGAATGAACCTCCTCACTCATGGTGAGACTTGCGGAGGAGGACTGCCCAGGGCGAAAGACAAAGTGGTTGACGACAACTACAACTTCCTCCTCGGACGCCTGCGCCTTTCCGTAGGCTACGAGCGCAAGGGACTCGAGGCCAAGGCCGTCATCCAGAACAGCGCCGTGTGGGGGTCGAAGGGCAACACCACACTCAACCTCTATGAGGGATGGGCCAAGATGACGTCCAAACAGGGACTCTTCGTACAGCTGGGACGCGTGGCTCTTTCCTACGATGATGAGCGCATCATTGGACCTAACGACTTCGCTATGGCCTCAAGGTCGCACGACATCCTGCGTGCAGGATATGAGGGCAAGGGACACAAGGCACATGCCATTCTGGCATTCAATCAGAATGCGTCCAACCTCTACGTCAACGACTACTATGTCGATGGTGGGCAGAGCTATAAGAACATGCAGACCGTCTGGTATCACTATGACTTTAACAAGATACCGCTCGGCGTCTCCCTGCTTTTCATTAATGTGGGACTGCAGGCCGGTGAAGAACCTGTAGGTCCGAAAAGCGGGGCGGCATACAATGTCTATATGGAAAATCCTGCCCGGACAGTCTATCAGCAGATGTACGGCTGCTACGTGAAATACAATCCCAGGCCGTTTACCGTTGAGGGCTCATACTACAGGCAGAGAGGCAAGGAGATAATACAGTCAACGCATCCTGGGAAGATAGACGCATGGATGCTCAGCGTGAAGGCTACCGTGAGACCCTGCGACCTCTATGGCATTGAGACGGGGTACGACTTCCTCAGTGGTGACGACTATGTACCCGTCACCTATGGCGGCATGTTTGGAATGGTGAGGCACGAAGTGAACAAGGGCTTCAATCCACTGTACGGATCGAGAACGAAGTTCTACGGCATCATGGACTACTTCTATAAGGATGCCTACATCAACGACTTCACGCCTGGACTTCAGAATGCATTCCTCGGGGGATATGTCAAGCCTACGGTGAAATTGAAATGCCGCGCCATATACCACTATATGGCCACTGCCACGAAGCTTGACGGACTGGACAAGACGCTGGGACATGCCATAGATCTGCAGGGAAGCTACACCTTCTCGAAAGACATATCGCTCACGGCGGGCTACACATACATGATAGGCACGGAAACCATGGACCGCCTCAAGAAGGGCGAAGGCTCGAAGAATGCCCATTGGGGATGGTTCTCACTCGTCATCTCGCCAAGCCTCTTCACAGCTAAGTGGTAGAAGATGCCAAGAGGTATGAGAAAATTGATAAGGAAATTACACCTTATTATTAAATATTTCAAAAAAAGATGCCACAAGTTTGCTTATTCCAATAAAAATGAGTAACTTTGCAGCCAAATTTGTTTTTCGAAAGATGAAGAAGAGCCTTTTCTTTGCTATTGTATCAGCGATTGTCCTCCTCAGCAGCTGTGCCAAGGAGTTTAATGCAGTATACAAGAGTGATGATGCCAACTATAAATACGAATACGCCAAGGAGCAGTATGCCAAGGGTCGCTACTCCCGTGCTTCACTGCTGTTCGGCGACCTTGTGACCATCACCAAGGGCACCGACATTGGAGAGGAATGTCTCTACATGTATGGCATGTCCACCTACAACTCCAAGGACTATGAGTCGGCCAGCGAGATCTTCCGCAAATATGCCTCCTCCTATCCCAAGGGCCGCTATGCCGAGGTGTGCAGTTTCTTCGTAGGCGAGAGTCTCTTCAAAACCACCCCGGAGCCCCGTCTGGATCAGACTCCCACATACGCAGCCATGAAGGCCTACCAGGAGTTTATGGATCTCTTCCCCGCAAGCAAGAACAAGACCCAGGCGGAGCAGAAGCTCTTTGAGCTGCAGGACAAGCTGGTGCTGAAAGAGTTCTACAACGCCCAGCTCTACTATAACCTCGGCACATACTTCGGCAACTGTACCGGTGGCGGCAACAACTACGAGGCCTGCATCATCACAGCACAGAACGCCTTGAAGGATTATCCCTTCACCAGCCTGCGCGAGAAATTTGCCTCGCTAATCATGAAGAGCAAATATTCCTTGGCCGTGCACAGCGTGAAGGAGAAGCAGACCGAGCGCTTCCAGAACGCCGAGGATGAGTGCTATGGCTTTCTCAACGAGTATCCTGACTCTGAGGACAAAGAGCTGGCTGAGAAATACATTGAAAAATGTAAGCGATACACCCAGACAGGAGAGGTGGATGAGAAGAATTGAAGATTGAAGATTGAAAATTGAAAATTGAAAATTGAATTAAAATAATTACAATGGATTACAAAAAGACAAAAGCTCCGGTAAACACCGTAACTCGAAACATCATGGATCTCTGTGAGAGTACTGACAACATCTATGAGAGCGTTGCCATCATCGGTCGTCGTGCTAACCAGATTTCTTACGAGATTAAGCAGGAGTTGAACAAGAAGCTTCAAGAGTTTGCCAACTATAACGACAACCTCGATGAGGTGTTTGAGAACCGTGAGCAGATTGAAATCAGCCGCTACTATGAGAAGCTGCCAAAGCCTACGCTCATAGCTACGGAGGAGTTCCTGAACCACGATGTGTATTGGCACGATCCTGCCAACGACAGGCAGTTTGATGACGATGATGACTTCTAAACCGTAAAGATATGTGGCAGAGAAAACAGACCATCTACCTCATCCTGGTACTACTCCTTATGGTGAGCACCATACTGCTTAACACCAACGTTACAGTAAGCGGCATAGACGTTCTCAACTACATCTGCATCTGCGTGGCATGCTTCGCGGCAGCAGCAATAATGTTGTACAAGAACCGCAAGAGGCAGCAGATAATGTGCAACGTGAGCATCCTGTTCCTGCTCTGCTGGATAGGACTGTTCTGCTACAATTTCTTCTACGTGGATGGCAAGCAGCCCGCCCAGACACCGTTCTTTGCCTTGACACCCATAGTGGCTATAGTATGCCTCTTCATGGCCAAGGCGGGCATAAGGCACGATGAGAACCTTATACGCTCGATGGACAGAATAAGATAAACCCGAATAGAAAACGACAGAGAGGTCTATCAGGATAAGCCTATCCCTTGATAGACCTTTTTCATCTAACAACACGCATACATTGCATACAAAAGAAGAAATACTGGAGGCCTTCTCCCGCCTTCTGGACATACAGGACGAGCTTAGGGAGAAATGTCCCTGGGACCATAAGCAGACCAACGAGAGCCTTCGGCCTCACACCATAGAAGAAGTGTACGAACTCTGCGACGCCATCATGAGCGACGACCCTAAGGAGATACAGAAGGAGATGGGTGACGTGATGGAGCACCTCGTGTTCTATGCGATGATAGGCCGCGAGAAGGGACTGTTCGACATGGGCGACGTTCTACAGAAGGAGTCTGAGAAACTCATCTTCCGTCACCCCCATATCTACGGCACTCAGAAGGCCGACAACCCCGAGGAGGTCAGCAAGCTGTGGGAGCAGGTGAAGCAAAGCGAGAAAGACGGCAACAAGACCGTGCTGAGCGGCGTGCCGCAGTCGCTGCCCTCACTCATCAAGGCATACCGCATACAGGACAAGGCCCGTAACGTGGGCTTCGACTGGGACAAGCGCGAGGACGTCTGGGATAAGGTGTTTGAGGAAGTGGCCGAGCTGAAGGCGGAGCTGGAGAAAGGCGACAAGGAAAACTCCGAGAAGGAGCTGGGCGATGTGCTCTTCTCCATCGTCAACGCTGCTCGCCTCTATCACATCAACCCCGATACTGCACTTGAGCAGACGAACCGTAAGTTCATTCAGCGCTTCGGTTACGTGGAGCAGAAGGCCAAAGAACAAGGCCGCGACATCAAGGGCCTCACGCTGGCAGAGATGGACGGGCTGTGGGAAGAAGCGAAACGAATTAACGAATTAACAAATTAACAAATTAACGAATTAACAAATTAACGAATTAACATATTATCAAATTAACGAATTGGCAAACCACCTTATATTATAAAACAATGAAACATCTACTAAACCTAAGCCTCTTTGGTGTGCTGGCACTGTTTTTTGCGGCATGCACGGGAAACAGCACCCAGCAGGGTGATGGCAACGACAGCGACTCCGTAGCGGTCGTTACGGTGCCCGACACAGCCGTCTATGGCATCATCGACGAGTCAACAACAATGCACATGCTCACCATCATCCTTGAGGACGGCAAGACGAAGTCGTTCTCCATGAACCTCGACTCAATAGAGAGCGACATCCAGGGGGGGCTCTTTGCCGGCGATAAGGTGACGCTGACCGCCGTAAAGGGTGAGGAGAACATGTCGGTAAAGAAACTTGTGAACCTCAACACTCTCCTTGGCAAGTGGACCTCGCTGGCCCGCAACTTCCAGATAATGGAGAACGGAGTAGTGGAGAGCAATGCCACCGCCGAGACCAATCCCTACACCCAGTGGCAGATGTCGAACGCTCAGATTATCCTGAACACCGACACGTTCGACGTACTGAGCCTTGGGGCCGATAGCCTCGCGCTGGAGAACAGCAAGGGTATCTTCGTATACAAGCGCCAAAGATAATCGCTGCGCCCTCACGATGATTGACAGGCCAACCGTAGAACGCATCAAGGATGCTGCCGACATTGTCGATGTAGTATCTGAATTCGTATCTCTTAAGAAAGTAGGTGCGAACTACCGCGGTCTGTGCCCATTCCACGATGACCACTCCCCATCCTTCTATGTCTCGCCGGCAAGGCGCACCTGCCATTGCTTCGTATGCGGCGAGGGAGGAGACAGCGTTGGGTTCATCATGAAGATGGAGCAGCTCACCTATCCCGATGCCCTTCGCTGGCTTGCCCGAAGATACAACATCGAGATACAGGAGCGCGAGCTTACCGAGGAGCAGAAGCAGGAGCAGTCAGACCGCGAGTCGATGTATATCGTCAACGACTGGGCTGCCGAATATTTCCAGGACATTCTCTTCAACGATGTAGACGGGCGTGCCATCGGTCTGCAGTACTTCCGCCAGCGAGGCATCCGTGAGGACATCATCAGGAAATTCCGCCTGGGTTTCTGCCTGAGCGAGAAGAACGCCATGAACAAGGCGGCTCAGAAGAAAGGCTTCAAAGCCGAATACCTCCTCAAGACGGGCCTCTGCTATGCCAAGGAGAGCAAGCAGGACGAGGGCTCGCCGCAGCGGGACGGCAACAATCTCATAGACCGCTTCTCAGGACGCGTCATCTTCCCTTGGCTCAACGTCAGCGGCAAGACCGTAGCCTTCGGAGGCCGTGTGCTCGACTCGCGCACGAAGGGTGTGAACCAGAAATACGTCAACTCCCCCGACTCTGACATCTATCATAAAGACCACGAGCTCTACGGCATCTTCCAGGCAAAGAAGGCCATCACGAAGGAGAACCTCGTATATATGGTAGAGGGATATACCGACGTCATCTCCATGCACCAATGCGGCATAGAAAACGTTGTAGCCAACTCTGGCACAGCCCTTTCCGAACACCAGATACACCTTCTGCACCGCTTCACAAGCAACATCGTGTTGCTCTATGACGGCGATGCTGCCGGCATCAAGGCAGCTCTGCGCGGCACCGACATGCTGCTGAAGGAGGGCATGAACGTAAAGGTGATGCTGCTACCCGACGGTATGGACCCCGACGAGTATGCAAGGAAGCATACCGCAGAGCAGTTCAGGGAGTATATCAAGGATCATCAGGCCGACTTCATATCATTCAAGACATCGGTATTGCTTAACGGCGTCACCGACCCTCATGAGCGTTCCAATGCCGTATCGAGCATCATAGAGAGCGTTAGCGTCATCGGCGACCCCATCATCCGCGCCTCCTACATACAAGACTGCGCCTCACGCCTTGGGTATAGCGAGCAGGTTCTCACGGCCAAGATGAATGAGTTCATCAAGAACTATCGCGACGAGAAGCGCAAGGAGGAGCAGCGTCAGCAGGCCTTGCAGAACAACGACTTTGCAAGAGCCGAAACCGAACTGAGTCAGCGGAATGCTGACACGCCACAACAGCCTGCGACACAGCAACCAGCTGTCACAAACACTCAGACTTCAGCAGCAACGAATACGCAGGTTTCGGTAGCAACGACTCCTCTCCCCCACTTTGTCCAGAACCCGCAACAACACAGACGGCCAGCGGCCAGCAGGGTCAACCTCTCCGTCTCTGACCTCATCATGAAGTTCCTCTTCACCAATGCCGACGATATATGCCTTGAGAACGTTGAGACAGAGGATGGTCAGACTACATCACTAACAGTTGCAGAATACATCAGATATAATCTTTCCCTGGACAACCTTGCTTTCAGTATTCCGCTTTACAACCAGATACTGGAAGAGGCCGTAGCCCACAACTGGGACGAGAATGTGAGCAGCCAGGAGCATTTCACGCTGCATCCCGACTATGAGATATCGTCGCTTGCCATTCGACTGACTGCTGACGAGGTGCTGAGAGGCTATGGTAAGACCAGCGAACATCCTGACACTAAAGACGAAGACGCTGATGAGAATGAAGAGGAAGAAATACGGAAGAAAGACGTGCCCAGTCCGTTCTTGCTCCTCGATAAGGCTAACCACCTTCTGCTCGACTTCCGCAATGAATTCCTGCAGCAACGCCTCAGGCAGCTCAGGCAGGAAATAGCCGATGCTGCCGATGAACCTGAAAGGCAGCTCAAACTCATCGCCGAAATGCAGGAGACGCAGAAACAACGCTCCATGATAGCCAAACAGATAGGCAGCTGCCTCAGATAGGGATTTTCCTTCTCCATTTAGGGAAAATCCCCTTTCATATATTCATAATTGTGAGTATCTTTGCACCAGAAATAAAGATATAGCGAACAAGAAACGTCAAACCAACAAAGCGATACAATTATGAAAAAGAATCTTAGGACATCCCTCATGACACGCTTAGTTGCATTTCTCTGCACAGTAATGTCATTCACCGCAACATCGGCGATGACCTATGAGCAGGCTCGCGAACAGGCCCTCTTCCTTACCGACAAGATGGCCTATGAGCTGAACCTCAACGCCGAGCAGTACGATGCAGCCTACGAGATAAACCTCGACTATCTCATGAGCGTCACCACCGTTGATGATGTGTACTCCGTATACTGGACCCGTCGCAACATCGACATGGAATATATCCTCTACGACTGGCAGTATGCAGCTTATTGCGCAAGAAACTACTTCTATCGCCCACTCTATTGGGACGCAGGCTACTGGCACTTCGGCATCTATTCCTACTACCCCCATCGCGACGTGTTCTACTTCAGCCGTCCCACCGTTTACGTGTCATATCGCGGAAATCATGGATGGAGGATGAACGGTGGCCGCTCCTGGTATGTTGACCGCACACATCACTATCGCGGCAGCGGCACCCATCACGGCATGCGCGACAACTACGACAGGCGCATGGGACATGCCTCCCACAACGGCAGCAACCACAGCTACGATGGTAATTACAATAAGGGTTCGCGCAGCTCAGCAGGAATGCACCGCGGTTCAAACATCAACCGCGACCGCATGAGCGGCTCCCGCAACGAATACCGCAACATCACCCGCAACGAGACACAGAGCTACACACGCGGCAATATGGGCACATCACGCAGCAATATGGGTTCCTCTCGCGGCGACTATCGCAGCAGTACCCGCACCACCGTAGGCAGCAACATGAATATGGGCAGCCGCAGCTCTGGCAGCATGGGTTCAAGAGGCAACAACATGAATATGGGCAGCCGCAGCTCTGGCAGCATGGGTTCAAGAAGCAGTAATTTCAGTGGTTCTCGCAGTTCAGGCAGCAGTTTCGGAGGCAGCACCCGCAGCTCTGGCGGTAGCTTCAGTGGAGGCACCCGTAGCTCAGGCGGTATGTCAGGAGGCTCACACTCCGGCGGCATGGGCAGACATTAACGACAAAGGATAGCAGGTACGGACAGCTTCAAAATCAGTCATATTTTGCAGAAACTCCACGCTGTCCACCTTAAAAAAGCATAAAACATTTGGTGGTTAAGAAATAAGTTAGTATTTTTGTAACGGTTTTCTTAACCACCATTATTTATATATCACTAAAAAAATGAACTCAATACACGAAATCACGGTAAAAGACCGCAAAGGCAATGCCGTTCCACTTAACCTCTACGCTAACGAGGTTGTACTGATAGTAAACACAGCCATCAAGAGTACACAAACCCCACAATATGCCGATCTTCAGGCTATCTACCGGAAATACCATGCACAGGGCTTTGAGGTGCTCGACTTCCCCTCTAACCAACCCACAAAGTCGTGTCCCGGAACGGACGAGATGATACATCAGTTCTGCAAGGACACATACGAGACGGAGTTTCCACGCTTCAAGAAGGTAAAGGTGAACGGCGATGATGCCGACCCACTCTTCAAATACCTCACAGAGAAGCAGCCAGGAGAGATAACAGAAGACTTCACAAAGTTCCTCGTCAACAAGATTGGCAAAGTCGTGGCACGATATTCGGCCACAACACCATTCGCTGAGATAGAAACGAAAATAGCTGAAATGCTGGCGTAATTTTCAATCTTCAACTTTCATCCTTCAATATTCAATTTGAAAACAAAATGTCTTATCCTCGGTAGCGGGCCTGCAGGCTATACCGCTGCCATTTATGCTGGGAGAGCCAACCTTTCCCCGATAGAGTATTGTGGTCCGCAGATGGGCGGGCAGCTCACTCAGACCACAGAAGTAGAGAATTTCCCCGGTTACCCTCAGGGCGTGGATGCCAATCAGATGATGATGGAAATCCGCGAGCAGGCGGAGCGCTTCGGTGCCGACATCCGCGACGGTGAGATTACCTCCATTGACTTCTCCTCACGCCCCTATAAGGCAATGGCTGAGGACGGTACGGTAATAGAGGCTGACAGCATCATCATCGCCACAGGTGCAAAGGCAAAATACCTCGGTCTGCCTGATGAGGAGAAGTATAAAGGTCAGGGTGTCAGCGCCTGTGCCACATGCGACGGTTTCTTCTATCGCAAGAAGGTGACAGCCGTAGTGGGTGGCGGTGACACAGCATGCGAAGATGCCCTCTACCTCTCACACCTCTGCAAGAAGGTGTATCTGGTGGTGCGCAAGAACTACCTCAGAGCCTCAGACATCATGCAGCAGCGCATCAAGGGCGCAGAGAACATCGATATACTCTTTGAGCATAATGCCACAGGGCTCTATGGTGAGAACGGCGTAGAAGGCATGCACCTCGTGAAGCGCAAGGGTGAAGCCGATGAGGAGCACTACGACGTAGCCATCGACGGATTTTTCCTCGCAATAGGCCACAAGCCAGTTACAGACATCTTCCGCGACAATATAGCCCTCGACGAGATGGGGTATATCAAGACCGTAGGCACCACGCAGCAGGTCTGCGATACTAACGGCAAGATACTGCCAGGAGTATTCGCTGCAGGCGATGTATGCGACCCAGTCTATCGACAGGCCATCGTAGCTGCTGGCACAGGATGTAAGGCCGCACTCGATGCTGAAAGATATTTGCAAACGTTGTAAGACGAAGACGAAGTGGGACTGCGTCCCTACGAAAACGAAGACCACATGAAGCATAAACGAACCATTCTTCTATGCATTCTGGGCGCGGGGTTGGCTATGACAGTCAATGCCCAGAGTCCTGCTGTCATCAATGACTCCAATACTCCGCTGCACCTCATGCAGCCGCAGTATGAAAATCCCTATGGCATACCGCAGAAGTCTGACGTAGAGGCCGTCATCGGGCGTATTTGCAATTATCTTGACGCAGAGATGCCCCATGCTATCGACAGCGACGGCAGGGCGAAGAAAGGCTCTTTCCGCCTTACGAGCTATGAGGCTGGCGTGCTCTATAGCGCCATGCTCAATGCACGCATCAACGGTATCTCCAGCGAGCATGTTGGTGCTATGACCTCCTTCGCCACTGAACGTCTCGACTTTTTGTCCGAGCAGTCTGCCAAGATGGCTTCGAAGTTCAAGAAAGACCCCGACTACGACTCTCAGCTACGCCTGATGGTACGTCCTCGCGTGCTTGACGACGGAGGAGCTATGTGTGCAGCCTTCTGCAAGCTGTCGTGTCTCGCTGGCAAGGATACTCCGCAGAAGCAATATGCGCAGACCATAGAGCGCTACATGCACATGGTGCTCAACGATGTATATCGCATGAAGGTGGGTTCTGACTCCATCTTTGCCCGCAACCGTCCTCACCACAATACCGTATGGCTCGACGATATGTTCATGGGTGTGCCGGCACTGGCCTGGTATTCAGCATATCTGCAGAAGAACGGAGACAGCAGTCTGAGCAGTCATATCATGAACCTGGCCATTAGTCAGGTGAGGCTCTTCAAGGAGCTGATGTGGGTGCCCGAAAAGAAGCTGTTCCGCCACGGGTGGGTGGAGAGCATGTCACCTCATGCCTCCTACCATTGGGGACGGGCCAACGGATGGGCCATTCTGACGCTCTGCGAGGTGATTGATGCCATCAACGCTATTGACAATAACGGAAAGAACGGCCAGCAGGCATCGTCCTTCGCTTCATACAAGGCCGAGCTGCTCCTACTTCTGCGCGAACATATCGAGGGTCTGTGCGCCCTTCAGGACAAGACAGGCTTCTGGCACCAATTGCTTGACCGCCCTGATACTTACTTCGAAACCTCCTGTACGGCCATCTATACCTATTGCATCTCACACGCCGTCTGTGAGGGCTGGGTCAATGCCGAAACCTACGGAGCCCAGGCGTTCCTTGCCTGGAATGCGCTGCAGACGAAGGTGAATGAGCAAGGACAGGTTGAGGGCACCTGCGTCGGAACGGGTATGGGTTTCGATCCAGCCTTCTATGCCTATCGTCCCACCCACAAGATGGCGATGCACGGCTATGGTCCCACCATCTGGGCTGCAACGGAGATACTGCGCATGCTCTCACTGACCCATCCAAAGATGAACGACTCGGCTGTGCATTTCTACCCCACCCCACAAAATACCGATAAGCCCATCTTCGAAGAAAATGCTGCGGAAAAGGAAATTCTGTGGTAAAATATTTGCACAACTGAAAAAAAAGTATTAACTTTGCACCCCGTTAATCAAAGGCTGTCGATATACCTTCAACTGAGGTAACTCGACACAAGCCTTGCCCAGATGGCGGAATTGGTAGACGCGTTGGTCTCAAACACCAATACTTCCGGGTGTACGGGTTCGAGTCCCGTTCTGGGCACAAAAATCTCTAACAGCCTTAAGTGAGCTTGTTAGAGATTTTTTGTTTCGCATACTATCAATATCTGCGAGTTCATTAAACAATAAGGCATTATCGAAGTCATGCAACACATTGGAACCTACAGGATTACCGCTGCCACATTGGTAGTCTTCCTTGTATTGGTGCTTCAGGGCGTCAATGCCCAGAAGAAAGTTTACATCCCTGACAGCTGGCATTATGACGCAACGACGCAAGAGTATACCGAAGGCGGCAACACCGAACTGCAATGGTCCTTCAGCCGCAGCAAGGAGTCAGACAACTGCATCATCTTCTGGCAGAAAGGGTTTGGCAGCAATCCCTCCAAGGCCCCTTCGCTAGATGGTGTATCGATGACCTTCGATGTCGATGCTGTCTTGCGAGTTGCCGAGACCTGCTACGAGCTCAACATCAACAAGCTGGGCTTCTCGTGCAGCAACATGAAGGACAAGTACAAGATTCTCATTCTGATGAACTACACCACCACCTGGACCTGTTATGGTGGCGGCTACGACTTCGAATGCAGCGCCCTGTGGCTCAATCCCGCAACGGTGAAGCCCGCAGGCCATTCCCTCGCCCACGAGGTGGGTCATTCCTTCCATTATATGTGTTATGCTGAGGCTTCGCGCTACAACCACATATCGTCAACTACCATCGGGACAGGCTTCCACCTGCCTGTTGGCAACGGTCAGACCATCTGGGAACAGACGGCACAGTGGCAGGCCAACCAGTCTTATCCAGCACTGATGTTCAGCCAAAGCTACCCTCTCTTCGGCAACAATGCCAACTACGCCTTCTCCCATGAATGGATGCGTTACCAGAGCTACTGGTTCCTTTACTACCTCTGCCAGCGGTACGCCGACCTCACGACTGTGGCGCAGGTGTGGAAGCAACCCATGAGTGGAGCTAAGGATTTCTGTCAGGCGCTGATGGCGCTGAAGGGACTCTCGGCTGAGGAGTTCTATGAGCTATATTTCGACTACGCCCTACATTGCGCCACATTCGACTTTGATGTAGCAGCATCATATCGCAACAACTACATCGGGCGGTTCGACTATTTGGCCGTGCAGCTCGATGAAAACAAATACCAGGTAGCCTATGCCAGCACGCCACAGAGCACGGGCTTCAACGTCATAGAGCTCGCCGTACCCACATCAGGCACCATCACCACGCGGTTCACTGCATTAACGCCTGGCTGTGCTCTCAATGAGGCCGACCCGGGCGAATACAACAACGGCAACGCCAATGCCCTCGTCAGCGCAGGAGTGAGGCAATACAACAACGTCAGCCCATCAGCAAGGGGCTTCCGTATTGGCTATGTCATGCTGAAAGAAGATGGTACGCGAGAGTACGTCAACGACAACACCGTTTACGGCAAGGGCACCGTTGAAACTACCGAGGACATCACCGCCCAGGTGCCTGAAGGCACGCAGCGCATATTCCTCGTCATTGCCCCAGCACTCACCACATACGTACAGCACCGCTGGGACGACAACATCAAGAACGACGACCAATGGCCCTATCAGTTTGAACTCATCGGCACCAAAGCCGTCAGCGTAACACCTTATGTCAAGGAGCCGGAATTCGAAAAATACATCGATGGGCGCAACATCGGCGATGTTACACTGACCTACGATATTATACTGCCACCAACATCAGGTTATGACGGAGCCACCGTCAACTTCTCAGGTAGCGGACTCAATGCTCTTTGTACGGCCTTTCAGATGGAAGGCGACGACATCTTCAGCCGCATCATCACCTATAGCAGTCAGCAGCCCAACAACACCATAATGCATTATGCCGCCAAGGCCGACGGTATGCTGCAAGGCATAGGCAAGACTACCAACGGCGACTTCGGACATTGGTTCAATGCCAGCGGCACAGCCATCACCTACGGCAACGGGTGTGTTGCCTATGCCGAATTCACCAAAGCAACCAAGAGCGCTGTCATCGGACAGTTCCCCGGTGCCAACACCAACGGAACAAGACGCACCATCCGCGAGGCCTTACGCTATAAAGACAGTGCGGGAAACACCGCAACGGCCTACCTCATATTCAACATCACCTTTCAGACCGCCACAACGGCACGCTGCCATCTTGCCAGCATAGCATACAACACACCAGATGGCATCACAACACCACACGCAACACACTCCAAGCCCCAAGTACCTGGATACTGCTACAGCCTCAACGGCCAGCGCATAGGGAAAAAAGAATCAGGAAAAACAACACAACCCACAGGCTTCCCCTTCAGGATATACATACTCAATGGGCAGAAATTTCTGCCACAATGAAAGTCGGAATCCTATATCCCACGTTCTGCCCAGTCGCCTCTGTCAAGGGTGCGATAGCCGATAGCTTCGGCGATGTGTGGGGACTGCACTTTCTCCGAGCCAGCGAGGTCGGCGATGGTTCGAGCTACTTTCAAGATGCGTGAGTAGGCACGGGCT
>LXOW01343479.1_pt1 | contig 41170 bp, 28 predicted proteins | sample 1368591 | NCBI WGS metagenome assembly LXOW01 (sample SAMN04884650, study PRJNA319009) | bovine gut metagenome | isolation source: Cow rumen | host: Bos taurus | place: Italy: Legnaro (PD) | collected 2014-07-09
GCAAATTCTTTAGTAATTTTAAAAGTTCTCACAAGGATTTGGCGAAAAACTCGAAAGTCAGGAATTATATATGAAAATGTTAAATAATTACATAACGACAGCCTCAAAACACACCATAGAACACNNCCTCAGTTCGCACGGTAAAACCGGTTTACCGGTGCTCATAACGCAGTCGGTTCGTAAAGACCGTTCTTCATTCTTCCTCACATCGGAGAACAGTAAACAGCACCCCGGTATCTGATTGAAAAACTGAGCATCCGGGAGAGAGAAAATACTGACTGATTCACCATGGAAAAAGATCCTGCAAATCCGTATAAAGAGATTAAAATTCAAACCGTAAATACCCGCAGAAAACAGCTCCTGAAATCTCTGCGGCGCTTATATTTTGAACAGTCTCACACTAATTAAAAAATTGTTGAATCACACTTCAAAAATTAGACTTAACTAAAATTATAAGCATCAGTCGACACTTTTTTATAAGGATTCGTAATGAGTTTGGATATACTTGTAAATATGCGGTATTTGTCGAATAGCCTTTCGTGAGAAGTGTCATATGAAACGAATCGCGGTATTGTTAGCATTTATGTTTATCAGCGCAGATTCTGTCGCTTTCTTTGGTCCCGATTGCGACAGCGCATCCGACTGCATGACCAAAGCGGAAAATCTGAGCAATCAGAATCGTCTGGCTGACGCCATAGATTTTTACAGGGAAGCCTGTGATGAATACAGAAACAAGAACGGTTGCTATCAGGCAGGCATTCATTATCAGTTCGGGCTTGGAAAAAGGAACAAGGCAAAGAATTATTATGTAAAAGCGTGCAGATACGGTTATGTGCCTGCATGCCATCTCAAAGAGATTTGAACTATCATAATTATAAGCCTCTTATTTCTTTGATAGTGTTTACGGCAGTCACCTCAGCGTGACCGCCGATTTTTTTGTTTACCGCCCCGTCGTTCTTATATCCTGTTTTCGCATATGCGTTTCCTGCATGTCAGTTCAGTCCCATAAACACAGCCATGCTTTTTCGGAAAAATCAGCGGATTATTCATCATTTCGGAAACAAAAAAGGATTCGCAGCTGCTGTGCGAATCCTTTCATGATTATATTTAATCGTAATTCATTCTGCCTTCAGGCAGTGTGAATCATCAATTAGAAATTGTGGTTAACGAGTTCGTAGAAGCTCTTGTTTTCTTCGGTAACCTTACCCTTTGCGAGAACTTCGTCAACGATCTGTTCAAACATGGCACGGTTACGGATGTTGTTGAGCTGTTCAGGGTTCTTAGCTAAAGCCTTCTTGAATTCATCTGCCTGATCGTAAGCTGAAGCGATAGAATCAATGAATGCATTTACGCGTTCTTCGCTAGGAGTGATGTTGTACTTTCTGCAAACGGCACCGATGATGATCTTCTGCTTGATCATGTTAGCGCAGGATTCCTTTAACTTGGCTTCGTCAGCATCCTTCTGGTTCTTCTTGATGTTGTTGAACATGTTTTCAACTTCTCTTGAAGGTAATTCGATGTTGCCGTACTTGGCGATCAGCTTGGAAATAACTTCATCGCTGTTTTCTCTGAATACAACCTGGTTAAGTTCGCGTTCCATGTTCTTCTTAACGTCGGCACGGAATGCGTCAACACCGCCTTCAACACCGAAGCTCTTAACGAGTTCATCGTTGAGTTCAGCTGGCTTGCGGAGCATAACTTCGTTTACCTTAACCTTGAATAAAACTTCCTGACCGGCTAAATCAGCAGCGTGGTAGTCAGCTGGGAAAGTAATGTTGAATTCGAATTCATCATTAACCTTGTGGCCGAGTAACTGATCTTCGAAACCTGGGATCATACGGTTTGAACCGACGATGATTGGGTAGTTCTGAGCCTTGGTCTTTTCAATTGACTGACCGTCCTTGAAACCTTCGAAGTCGATACGTACGAGGTTTTCCTTGGCGATTTCAGCTTCTGAAGCTTCCCATGAACCCTGCTGACGGCAGAGAGTGTCGATCATCTTGTTGATGTCTTCATCGGTGATCTGACCGACAACCTTCTTGAATTCAACGGTGTCAACACCTTCTGAAAGGTCAACAACAGGATATACTTCTACAGAGAAGGTATATGCGAAGTCATTGCTGATACCGGTATCTTCAATGTTTTCGATTAAAGGCATTGAATCTGCGAGGTTTTCAATCTTTGCTTCATTAAGAGCCTGATACATTGATTTGCTGATGAGTTCATTTACAGACTCATCCTTAACCTGGTAACCGAACTGCTTGATTACTACATCATCAGGTACCTTACCCTTTCTGAAACCGGGGATACGGTTGGTCTTACCGATTTTACGTACTACCTTGTAATATGTATTCTTATATTCTTCTGCTGGAATTACAACCTTAATCTTACGTTCTAAACCTTCTGATGATTCAACTGAAACTTGCATGTTTTCACCTCAAAATAATAGTAGTCAAATTCTATAAGATTCTAAAAAGCATTTAGAATCAAAGACGTCAAAATGTTTTGTTCCTTACGCCTAAAGCAAGGAAACATACTTAAAAGTATTAAAAATTACCGCATTATAATGCGACAAAGGTTTTGTGTAAACTCAAAAATACCCCAGTCACCTCTGACAGACTTCACAAAAAACAACATTTTGACGTTTTTAAAGACATTATGTTTAAATTTTAAACAAATTAAATTCAAAAACTGTTCAGCACTGCTTATATCAGAGCTCCCGGACTGTATTCCTGCAGACATTGCTGTTAATATGACAGACATATTATGTTAAACGGTATGTACCTTTCCCCGCAGGCATCGGGACATGAGGTTTTTCCGTCCCTCCGGAAACTAAAAAATACCGTTTTTACCGCTTTTCACCTCATCTGCAGCATAAACGGAACAATCATGACTGACAACGCTTCACAGGCAAATTTTCCGGCCGGAATAATAGAAGGATTTTTTGGAACCCCGTGGGACATGAAAACCAGAATGGCATTTATAGAAAATCTGAAAGGATTCGGACTCAACTTCTATATATACGCGCCAAAGAACGATTCCTGTCTCAGAAGGATCTGGTTTGAGGACTTCACGAAAGAATACCTTTCTGAACTCAAACGTCTCTCTGACAGAGTAAAATCATGCGGAATGAAATTCGGCATCGGTTTTTCTCCGCTGGGCGCAACAGCAGATCCCGATAAATATCTTCCAGTTTTCATGAAACAGGTGCAGAAGCTTGTCACTGAACTGCAGCCGGAGTATTTCGCGCTTCTTTTTGACGACATGAAAATTTCTCTGGAGCATGAGGGAGCTCTGCAGAACACCTTCATAAAAGGATGCTACCGCATCGTCAGACCGCACGGAATTCACCTCGTAACCTGCTCGAGCTTCTATACCACGGATCCGATTCTTGAAAAAGTATTCGGCAGAATGCCGGAAACATATTATCAGGACCTTCTCAGGGATATTCCCCGGGACGTGGACTTTTTCTGGACGGGCTCAAAGGTTATCAGTACCGACTATACCGCCGGTGATCTGAAACTTGCCGCAGAACTTCTCGGCAGAAAACCGTTCATCTGGGACAATTATCCTGTAAATGACGGTAAAAAGGCCAGTGACCATCTCTATCTGCGGCACTTTAACAACAGACAGAACATCAGAAATCTTGCTTCCGGAATCGCGGTCAATCCGATGAAGCAGACATTTCTGAACCTCTTTCCGCTGGCATCCGTGTCAAAAGCCCTGGAGACTGATGACGACAAAGACATCGTGACCTCCGCCCTGCAGAAACTCTCTGTGAATCAGAGTCGGGAGTTCATTGATTTCATCAGAAGCAATTCAGAAATGTTTGCTTCAGTTCCTCTTCCTGAACTTACCGAAGAAATGAAGGAATCTCTTCTCACGAAACTTGAATCATTCAAGGCCGGTGCCGATAACAGAGAACTGATACAGATAAGGGAACTGCAGGACTTTTTAAACCGCAGATACGTATTTGATCCGGCATGTCTTACAGGTTAATCAGAATAATAAGACCCGGCACGCATCAAAGAAAGAAATAAAGGCGGTAATTCTGAGCATCCGCCTGAATACAGATTATTAGAGACCGAAGCTTTTCACATTAAAATTTTCCGACTGCCGGAAAAAGCAAAACGTAACCGGATAACTCCGGTTACGTTCCTTTAGCTGAACCACCCTTCAACCATCGGCAGAAAATCATACGGGTAAAATGTTAATACAATAGAATTATACTATCGATCTAAACAGACAAACGCCTTAGGGAATTCATCTGTTTTTATTTTCCGCGAAAGCAAAAAGGAAGTTAACAGTCTATATGTTACCTTATCTCGGAATAATATGTATTATTCCGTAGCAAAGTTTTCTGTGAATGTCACAACATCGCTCTTCTTAACCTTCTCATTTACTGAAACGGTGTGAATCACGTCTCTGCCGCCGTCAAGATACATTACAATATCGATGGCCTTGCCGCCGCCGAAACTGCACTTGGTTCCGATAAGCTTAACGGAATCAAAAAGAGTACCTTCCTGACAGCTGAATGAGTCGATAATCTCTGTGATATCATTTTCGATAAAAGATTTTTTGCCTTCAGCAGAAATTCTGTTGTAAGACATTAAACCGTGGGTTGAGGTATTTGCGATAACCATGGATGCTTCTTCTGAAGAAACTACTTCGTATCCATCAGGTAAATTCATTTCACCGGCAAAAGAAACTGGAGCCAGCAGACAGGCGACTGCGGCCAAGATATTATTTTTCATTTACAAACATTCCTCATTAAAACTAAAACTCAGTTAGTTCATTAGATGCTTTATTTGTTGATTGATTTATTCATGTCCGGACAGGTGAGAACAAAGAAATCCCCGAAACGCTGAACGACATATTATCATTATTATAAACACACACTGTAAGACATCACATGAGCCGCTGTGTCTGTATCTTGCTTCTCATGCTATTCTTAAACCAGTAAAGCGCATCAGATGCGCATTGATGATTATAACAGCAATTTAAAGAAATGGTAGGTCAAATTATTACCTTTTTGAAAAAATTTTTATATTTCAAAAACATATCATCATTATAATTTTTGCTAAAAAGCTTACATACGGCCCGTTTTCAGAATTTCCGCAGTAATCTGCCGCGGGTCAAAAAAATTGTAATAAAAGTTCTTATATTGTATCATTTACGCCGAATAACGCTCCGGCTCCTGTACGGAATGCCTGATCGTAATACTCAAACACAAGTCAAAGGTCATAAAGATGACAGATAACACTGCAGCTGAAAACAGCGACAACCTTCAGGACATATCCCAGAGATTCAGAGGCTACTACCCGGTAGTGGTTGACGTGGAAACCGCCGGATTTGATCCTAAAAACAGCGCCCTTCTTGAAGTAGCATTCTGCACACTCAAAATCAATGAAAACGGAGATTTTGAAAAGGATGAAATGTTTCACTGCAATATCAAACCTTTTCCGAATTCAGTCATTGAAGAAGCCAACATCAAATTTCTGGGAATTGATCCGTTTGATCCGGCTCGTGAAGCACTTGATGAAAAGGTTGGCCTTCTGCCAATTTTCAAACAGCTGAACAAGAAGGTTAAAAAGGCCGGATGCAAGAGAGCGATTCTTGTCGGTCACAACGCCCATTTTGACCATTCATTCATCATGGCCGCAGCTGAAAGACTGAATTTCAAGCGTAATCCGTTTCATCCGTTCACCGTAATGGACACCGCAACGCTGGCTTCACTCTTTCTGGGGCACTCGGTTCTCTCGGTTGCATGCGAAACAGCCGGCATTCCGTTTGATGCGGGGAGCGCACATGATGCCGCCTATGACACGGATCGTGAAGCTGAGCTCTTCTGCTATTTCGTCAACAGATTCAGAAAACTTGGCGGCTGGCCTTTATGCGGCGAGGATCTTGATCGTGCCAACGAGGCCAAAAACAGATACGCAAACCGAAACAGTACGGCTGAAGGAACTCCGGCAGCCGGTGCCGAAGGTTCCGGCGCAGCCGAAGAAGGCAAAGTCTGCGAAGAGTAGTTTTCAGAAGCTTTACGTTTTTTACTGGACACACAGAAAAAGAGGAAGGCGCACCGGCACCTTCCTCTTTCTTTCTGATGTCTGATAAAGCAGATTATCTTGCAAACCGTTTTGACTGTCTCTGTTCTTCGACAGCAGCTTCAAATTCAGCCTTAGCTTCAGCCAGAGCCTCATTAAACTTCTTCACGGTATGAAGTTCAGCGACCACGTAAGAAGCCAGGGTACGTCCCCAGTCAACATCAGACTGCCAGTGGAACCCGCAGATTACACGGTTCTGTCCCAGTCTGAGTCCGGTTTCCAGAATCTGGTTGCTTCTTCTCGGATTGATTTCAGTGAGAATAAGGGCAACACCCCATCCGTAGGTTGAATATCCTGAAGGATATGAGCCGTCCCTGGCATGTCCCTGATCATCCTGAACGGAAGAACAGGTACGCTCTCCGAAATACACATACGGACGCTTGCGCTTATAGTAGCGCTTGGCGTTATTGCCCGGCTCCAGAAAATCACCAAGACTGTTTTCGATAAGATATAAAAGCTTAGGTGTTTTTTCACGGCTCATTCTGATACCCATGGCGTCGGAAAAGAATGCGGCAATTGAATTACCGTCAAGTCTTGCTGAAAGTCTGGCATCCTCCCAGGTCTTGGTGCCCTTGTATTTTTTCAGATTATCCTTATAGATATCCTTATCGATTTCAAAGGCTTTGGAATCTTCTCCGGGAGGAGGAGGCAGAAGCATCACGGCATCAGCGTAATCTCTTTTGGGAGAATCCGAAAAAGACGGATACTTTGATTTTCCCTTCTGATTGGGAACGGTTGAGGAATTCTGGGCATTCCAGGCAAGCGGCTGAGGAGTGTCGGCAAAGGATACATCCGTCATGACAAATGCAGCAACACACAAAAGAGGCAGAACACGACTTAAATTCATAAAAATTAACCCCTATCCTACGATTTAAAATATTTCCTTCTTAACAGTTATTATTCATCTGTCGTAAGCTGTATTTATGATTATCTGAACAAACAGCTTTCCTTATTTAATTCTATGATCACCTGACCTATGATTGAACCTGCTGTTCCGATAAAATGCTTTAATATCACAAAATTACGGCGTTCATCATTCACTTTTCTGACACAGTTCAATAATTGGGTAACCGTTGATAAATAAATACGGACTCAAGGTATGGAGTTTAGCTTTAGAGCGTTATCGTGAATTTTGCGGAGATTACAGATTATATCAGCGTATACTATGCGGAGATTGAATATGTATATTTACCGGAACGTCAGCCGGACTGAATTCACATGGAACGAACAGGCCCTGTCACTGAATCTTGCTGACGCTGGAATCATGATAAGAAAAGGAGCATGACGAAGCTCCTGTTACATTCCTGACGCGGTCGGAGATTATCAGGAAAGGTATTTATTCCTTTATCACCTGAACTCATGACATCTCCTGTTTTCATCTTCTTATATTGTTTGTTTTGCTTTTTTTTCTCACATTATATACACATATTGACATATATCAATATGTAACTTAAAAAAAAAAAAAATAAAGGCAGATACCGTGTCTGCCTTTATCGGATCCCCGGCTGAAGCGAAACCGCACGGGAACGGTAAGGAATCCGTCATTAAGCCGGCTTTATTCCGGCCAGTGCTGCGAACATCCGCATGCAGCACAATCCGTTACACATTCTGTTCCCGAAACATCATATCTTACATATAATTCAATCATCTTTCTGAATGCGACGGCACCTTCAGGTGAAATGGAATAGCGCATCCACTTACCCTCCTTGCGTCCTGTGACCAGACCGCTGTCGCAGAGAAGTCTCATATGATGAGAAAGAGTCGGCTGGGTGATATTCAGCTCTTCAAGAAGTATACAGCCGCACTTTTCTCCGCCCTGAAGCAGAAGCATTATGGCCAGTCGGTTTTCGTCCGCAAGCGCCTTAATCTTTTTTACGTCATCTCTGAATTGCATGTATTCTCTCCAATATCTCCGTGGGCGTATTATAACAGCTTATAAAAGGTAATTCTCTATACAATTGTTAATTTTTTAACATCTATAAAGAGCTAAATATATTATGCGACTGATTTGTCACGACTCATTCATGCAGAATCTCCGGTAATACGTACCGGCGATGTTATTTATGTCATAATGAAACGGGACAAATAAGTTATGTCTTCGTTTTTCAGACGGAGACACGAATCGGCACGGTGTGCATAAAAGGATATACGGAGACAGTATGAGACTGTTTATAGCTATCAGGCTTTCTGATGAAATGACCGCGGAGCTCTGCAGAATCCAGCAGGAAATGAGGAACCTTGGTATTACAGGACGGTATTCTCCACCTGATAATCTTCATCTTACGCTGGCATTCATCGGCGATCATGATGATCCTGAAATCATAATGAACGCCATTTCAGAGGCGGTTTTTACTCCATTTGAAATACGCCTCGGACGGAACGGCTGCTTTGGAAACATCTGCTGGACCGGCATCTGCAGAAACGACAGGCTCGTGAGGCTTGTAAAAGACATACGCGGTGCTCTCGTAAGAAACGGCATTCCGTTTGACGGAAAAGACTTCAGACCGCATATTACACTGCTGAGAAAAGCTTCAGACACGGAGACGTCCGGAAAAATAAAGACTGTTCCGGTATCAATGACTGCGGACAGGATTTCTCTTATGAAATCGGATTTTACGGCTGACGGCGTACGCTATACGGAAATCGGAACGGTCAGAGCAGCAAAACCTGCCTGACCGGCGTAACGTTTCTGAATGAAAATCTGCCGGATTCCGTTATGCTAATCTCTCTTCCATACAAGCCAGTTGTCTGCGCCGATAATCTCTCTGGCAGACTGCTTCAGGTGTGTAAGAGTCATTTCTCCGTTAAGAAAATGCTTAACATAATCTTCAGGTTCATAGCATTCACATGTTTTCTTATCCGCGCATCTCAGGCAGTAATCAGAAAACATATGACAGTTGTTGACGGTAAGTGAATATCTGCCGAGACACTTCCCCACCATACTGCGTGCGGTTTTTGCGATTTTCTTCCCGCCGACGGCATCGGTACCTTCACAGGAAACGTAAATGCTGAATCCGGTTCCGGCACTTGTGAACTCCTCAGGGGATACACGCTGAATAATACAGGTACCGTTGTCATTATGCAGTTCAACAATGCATTTATTGCCGCCACCAACGTATATGCCGGAATGTTCGATGTATCCCAGAGCCAGATCGCAGTAAAGAATCGAACCTATGACCGGTTCAACCCTGTCGCGAATAACATTGTCTATAAAGGACCTGGCGAGAGCTCTGCCGGGAGTGTTAACCACGGTGGTAATAATATCTGTAATCCCAAATTTCATTCGTAAATCCTCTGTCAGACAATGTTTTTTATTCAGATAATTAATGATAATAAAAATTCAGTATCAATATGAATCAAAGATCACAACTTCACTTTCTTTACCGGTCATCAGTCAATTTGTTTGACGTACCTCTGCTTTTTAATACAAAAATCAATATTATTTTTAAACGTGTTTTATCATATACACAGCACTGAAAACGGTATTTATTTTAATCCGTATTATTTATCATACTGATATTAAGAGATATTGAAAGGAACATGGATGCAGACTGAATACAGGTACATAACCGAATCACTTGCCATTAATGATTACGGCAGCGGTGACCGGGAATTAGTGTCCGTAAATGACGGCCCCGGAGAACTTGACGAGCTCTTTCAGCGCGTAGGCTTCTATTCAGCATCACATGACTTCCGTGAGCTGTGCGGTTTTATAAGAAGGTTCCCGAAAATTGGTCCCTATAACGCCCTTCTGCTGCACATTCAGCGTCCAGGATGCACTTTTGTCGCCACGGCAAAGGAATGGAAGACAGACTTCAACAGAACCGTTAAACCGGGTGCCAGACCTCTGGTGATACTTCGGCCCTTCGGACCGGTAAATTTTGTATTTGATCTTCAGGACACTGACGGTCCGGATCCGTTTCCGGAGGATTTACTTGAACCTTTCAAGATACATGACCGTTCGCGTGAAGCTGAATGCCGTTACGCTCTTGACCGACTTCTGAACGCAGTTCCGGCTGAAGGAATAGCCTTTTATCCGTCAGATTTCAGCACCGCCGCCGCAGGTTACATTGAAACAGCCGGGATTGGTTCCTGGCAGAAATTCAGAGGACATCAGCTGAAGGTTCACTACAATCTTGTCGTCAGCAGAAATCTTCCGCCGGTGGAAATGTTTGCCTCCGTTCTTCATGAACTCGGACATCTCTACTGCGGACATCTGGGCACTGTTGACAAACGAGCATGGCCGGACAGAAAACACATAACTGATGCCGGCATAAAAGAATTCGAGGCGGAATGCGTTTCATGGATAGTATGTTCCAGAATGGGAATCGATTCCGAATCGGAGAAATACCTTGCAGATTATCTCGATCAGCACAGCAGAATTCCGGATATCAGTCTGGAAGTCATACTGAAAGCCGCCGGCATGATCGAAACCAGAATAAAAAAAGGAATTCCTGTTCCTAAATCACTGAAAATAAGCTGATCTGAAATTCAGTTTTCAACTGTTGCAATTATTAAACCGAAAGAACAACTCTCATTCTGATTTCATCATATCACTGAGATTGTCCGGCAGTCAGGCCTGGCTGTACTTCACAAGAAAACAGTATACACTTTACAGTTTACCGTAACTGGACACTCTTCACCAGCAAAAGCCTCAGCATATCTTTCATCTGTACGGGAGTGAGTTTCTGAAGAGCCCCGGCCACTTTAGCCTGCGGATATTTGATAACCTCTCCCACCGCCGGTTCAACAAAAGCAAACTCACTCCGATCCACTGTCATATCGTTAAAATCCTGACACACTCTAAAAAACACTGGAGAGATTCTCGAGCAGAATTTCCTGTAGTCCCTGCTGAGTCTGCCCATATCAACGGTATCAGTTCTTATCTGTGTCAGTAACCTGATACTGCGACCGCGCGAGGTTATTCTGAACTTTATCTTCGAAGCCAGACTGTTTATCTGCTTAAAAGTAAAGGCTTTAAATGATCGGTAGAGTACATCATCACTCAATGATACGGTTTTCTCCAGCATTGACTCTATTTCCTTAAGATTAAGCATGTCTCTGTCCGTTGTCACCGACAGGTCGGAGGTATCGGAAATATCACAGGTCTTTCCGGACATCCGGTTATCAGCATGAGCAGGATCCCTGCCTGAAGCTGAATTTTTTGCGGAGGATGAGTCCCCGTGACCGTCTCTCCCCGGAAGTTTCTTCTTAACTCCCGTCATTTTTACAAAACGTCCGTGAGCGTCTCTCGGTCTTGATATTTCGGGCCTGATTCTCATGGGATTATTCAGCCAGTCATGATCCGAGATGGATGGATTTCCTGTTTCTTCGAAGTCGCCATCACTGCCGAATATGTGACTGTTAAGAGCCTGATTCATCCGTTCATCATTATTTTGAGGAAGTATTCCCTTTCCTGATTCGGATTGATTTCCGGTGTTTCGGTGAATCCTCGCAAACATTTCAATGGTCATCTGCTTCCTATCCGTGACTTTTCTGCCTACCGGAGAATCTCCGCCGAACAGCATCCCGCTCAGCTGAATTTTTCTGTTCCCGCTGTCGCATACAGATCCTGCATAAGAATCTGATAAACTGCAGGCCTCAGTTATTCCCTCCTCTTTAAATGACCTGTCAGTTCCAGCCTGCCTTATCGCTGATACAGATAAGGTACCATTCCCGTCCGTCCGGATATTACATGGATTTACACCGTGTTTTACACTCTGTATGACACTTTTCTTACCGCCTCCGGTGTTTCTGTAGGACCTTTCAGAAAGAACCATGCTTTCAGAAAGCATATCGGATAAGGATTGAGACGCAGGACTGTCCCTGCCGGCATATTCTGTAACCTGAGCTGCTTCATTCAACATAGAACTTAACCTGTATTGAGGCCCCAATGGTACTGACACCGCAGAAAAGATGTCTTTCGTTAAGTCATCCCGTACATTCCCGGAGGCTGCGGATATCCCGCAGTCAGATTCCAAACCTGAGGAAGAAGCATCAGGACTGATGTTCTTCACGGGCTCTGTCTCATGAGAGTTATCGTCAGCACCGGAATTATCCGGAACAGGCTGTAATGAATTCATATTCGAAGTCTGTTCCGGCGTTTCACCATCAGCCTGCCGTGTCTCTTTCATTTCTGAAGAATCTGCAGCGGCTGATTTGCAGACGGGGTCTGATTCAGGAGTATCAGTCCGGTTTTTTATATAGCCGGAAGATGCTTTATCCTTCAGTGATTCAGCGGCATCAAGACACTGACTGACAGTAATATGTCTGCCTGAACCGGAATTATCATTAACATCAGATACTGTTTCTGAAAGACCGGAAGAATCCGCCAGACGACCGCAGAGACTGTCATAAGCCTTAAGCATGTCACCCGAATATGAGGTAAGCGGAGCCGGTTTCAGACCTCCGAAAAGGAACTCGGGTCTCACGATTTTAAGTCCGCGGAGTTCCGTAAGCTCCCTACCGTCAAAGGATACCAGAATCCTATGCAGAATAATGGATGATGAACCCCCTGCATACTCTCCTATTCCAGTAAGAATGAGCTTCTCATAAAGATCCATGCTGTCTTTTATTACCGCGGCCATGCCGGTGTTTTTAAGAGGTGTCATCATGCTGAAGAAATTAAAGGTATTCACGCAGAGCAGACATTCACGATCCGTAAAAAACAGACAGCTGTCCGGAGCGTTACATGGATTTGACGAATCGGCAATTCTCTGCTGGAGGAGTTCCACTGCAAGTTCCACGACGCCAGACGTATTGTCGTTGATACTTCTGAATACATTGAATCTGCGCTTTATCTTCAGTGAATCATCATTTTCTCCTGAAGTTTCTGAAACCGACGGAGCGCCGCTTTTCCGATTGCAGATCATGATTTCTTCATTCAGGGGAACAGGACCGTCGCCGGAGTCAGACATGATTCCGGCCTTGACACCTCCCAGTCTTATCTCCGTCAGATAATACTTAACGCTGAGGATATCGGCTCTTTTGACCAGATCATAAAAAAGCGAATTTCTGTCACCGCTTATGCAGGCATAGGTATGCTCCAGAAGATCCGGAGCCTTAAGCATCCAGGAAAGAAAGGTCTCCGGGATGACCGCACCGGCTGCAATCATGGCAAGCTGCTCATGTCTCTTTCCCCTCAGGGGTACATATTCAAAAAGATAACCTCCGCAGTGATGTTTTCTTAAAAAATCGTAAAGACCGGTATCAAGAGGATTCCATTCCCCCTTCCATCTGTCGTGACATGCAGTACATGTTTCTCCGTTCCCCTTATCCGCGGACAGTAACGACGGTGTTCCCGGAGCCTCCTGTTCATTTTCATGTTTCAGTCTGCATCTGCGGTCGGTATAGACTCTGAGGTCCGCCAGAGGCTTTCCGACGTCATGAAGCATGGCTGAGGCGAAGACGCATCCCGCCACTCTTGATTCCCTTGCCGTTCTTTCTCCTCCCGGAAGATGAAAGTCAATACATTCATCAAAGAGAGCTCTGGAGGCGAAAAACGCGGTTTCCAGACTGTGAGTTACCAGTCCCAGAAAATCATGATGGTGATAGTACTCCGATGCCGGAAGAGTATAGGCAAAGGAGATGAAATTTCTGATAAGAGGCATCAGGCAGTCAGAAAATTCCTTATCGGTAAGAGGCAGAATATCCCTGATTTTTCCTATAAGATCTTCATAAAGTTTAAGGATATCATCAACATCAAGAAGATCCTCCGGCATGTCAAGGTCTCTTAAGTTTTTTTCACTCTGAGTCAGGAAGACCTGTTCCCGGGATAAGACCTTTCCGGAACCTCCGGTAAACACTTTTCCCGGCTGTTCTCTCTCACGGGGAATTTCCCCAGCAATTGTTCTGCCTGAAGAGAACAGATTCCTTAAGGCAGTCATATTCTGCCGGATCATGCTTACAAAAGATTTCATGAAGAATACCTGCTGTCGGGGAAATATTGCGGACAAATTCTGAAAAGTACTGAGTAATTCAGCACCTTAAAAATCAAATGCTGGATTAATCCGAATCAGAAAGGAATTCATACCGCCTTAAATCAGGGATGGTTCAGGCGATCCGGACATGAATATGAAAATGAACAGGTCTGTTCATCTGTTGAGTCATAAACATTATGACGGCCTGCAGATTAAGCTTTCCTGTGATGCTGGAGAAGTCAGATATTTTCATTGATTTTTTATGCTCTCATTTCGGACACTTTCTGCTTTTTTTTCATAATTCACACACATCCGTTCAGATCCATATCGTTATTCAATTCATCAGGATCACCTTCCTGATATTTTTTCCCGCATTGTCCACCGGTGTTACGCTGTCTGCGACCTTAATAAAAGGCTCTGTTCCGGAACTATCCGGATTACATCAGCAATACTCACTTTCACAAAAAAAACATACATTATTCAGATAATGAGACATTTCCATCGGCCATAAGCTGCGTGATAATCAAATGAGCTTTAAACAAATAACCGGAAAATTCAGCAGTCTGTATCCTGTAATTGCCTACAATGACAGGAACAGACTTTTTTATCTTAACGATTCAGGCGGTTCCGCACTGGGAGCGGGAGTCGTGTCTGAACCGCTTGCGGGCGGTGATGAAACCATAGCCCAGCGTCTCGGAGTACTTCTCAATCAGGATCTTCCTGAAAACTCCGTACTGCAGTTTACCCTGCTTGCCTCTCCGTCAGTTGAAAATCTTCTCAGAGAACAGGAAATGATACTGCTTAATCTCGGAGACTCAGGTGTTCTGTCAGGCGTTATCAGAAGCAAGCTCGAATTTCTGCGCCGTTGCGTGGACACTCCGCCTCACGGCATCAGTTCCCGTCTCCGCAACTTCAGACTGCTGGTGACGCTGACAGTTCCGTGCGACCGGGCACTTCCCGACGACGGCGAGATTCACAGAGCGGAAGTGCTTTCGGACACCCTGATTCAGATTCTCAATACCGCGGGAATCAGAGGCAGAATGATGAATGCGGATGATCTGCTCACCGAGCTCTGTCCGTTCTTCAATTCCCACAAGCAGGCCTCCTGGAGATCCGGTCGCGTAAAAGCCGACAGGACACTGCCAATCAGCGAACAGCTGATGGATTACGACAGTGACCTTATCGTAAACAGGGACTGTCTCGAAATAGGCGGCTATACGGTAAACACCTATTCGGTCAAACGCTATCCTGAATACGTTTATTTCGGGAATGCCACAGCCTATGCGTCTGACGTGTTTACCGGGACCCGCGGTATATTCACGCCGTTTATGATAACCGGCACGATACATTATCCGGAGATATCCGGACTCAGGGCCAGAATCAACGCCAAAAGACAGTGGGTTGTGAACCAGGCATACGGTCCCCTGCTTAAATTCGAGCCGAAGCTTGCCGTTAAAAAGCAGGGGTTCGACCTTATCTATGAGGAAATGGAAAACGGGGCCAGACCTTTAAAATTCAATCTGACGGTTACCACCTTCTGCAGAGATGCGGAAGAAGCGGTAAACACCGGTTCCGCCCTCAGAGCCTACTACAAGGAAAACGGATTTGAGCTTATGGCGGACAGATACTACATTCTGCCGATATTCATCAACGCACTGCCGTTCGGCACCGATCTTCAGGCCTTCAGTTCCCTCATGAGATTTCGGACTCTGTGCTCCACCCACATTCTGCCCCTGCTGCCGATTTTTGCGGACAGTTCAGGAACCGGAACGGGAGTAATCAATCTTTTCAGCAGATCCGGACAGCTTATGAATCTTTCACTGTACGACTCCAGCACCAACTACAATCTCTGTATCGCGGCGCAGTCGGGAAGCGGCAAAAGCTTTCTCGTAAACGAGATTCTGGTTTCCTATCTGGCAAGAGGAGCCTGCTGCTACGTTATTGACGTGGGCCGTTCTTATGAGAAGCTCTGTAATTTCCTGGGAGGAAGTTTTCTGTCATTCGGGATAAACTCCGACGTTTCCCTGAATCCCTTTGAATGCATCAGGGATTACGCAGATGAGGCCGACATGATCAACGGACTTCTGGCCATCATGGCCGCTCCTACGGAAAAGCTGTCGGATTTTCAGACTGCCGAGCTCAAAAGAATCACCGGAGATCTCTTCAGAATACACGGAACCTCCCTTTCAGTCGACATCATCGCGGAGGAACTCGGGAAACATGAAGACGTCAGAATAAGGGATCTGGGCAGACAGCTCTATTCCTTTACCTCAAAGGGAGAATACGGAAGATTCTTCTCGGGGCACAACAATATGAGGCTTAACAGCAGTCTGACGGTTCTTGAACTTGAAGAGCTCAAGGGACGAAAGCATCTGCAGCAGGTGGTGCTCCTTCAGCTTATTTATCAGATTCAGCAGGACATGTACCTAGGTGAAAGAAACCGCCCTAAAATCATCATTATCGATGAGGCCTGGGATCTTCTGCGTGACGGAGACGTTTCAGGATTTATCGAAACCGGCTATCGCCGTTTCCGCAAGTACGGCGGTGCCGCCGTTACCGTAACCCAGTCCGTAAACGATCTCTACAGTTCCGAGGCCGGCGTGGCCATTGCCGAAAACAGCGCCAACATGTACCTTCTCGGACAGAAGGCGGAAACCGTTAATCTGCTCGAACAGGAAAAACGTCTGCCGCTCTCATCTGGTGAATATGAATATCTGCGTTCAGTACATACCATGAGCGGTATGTACTCTGAAATATTCGTGATAAGCGACCGGGGAAACTGCATCGGCAGACTGGCGGTGGATCCTTTCAGAAAACTTCTCTATTCCACCAAAGCTGAAGAAGTAACTGCCATTGAATCCCTTACCGGACAGGGAATGAGCGTTACCGAAGCCATTATCACCCTTCTGAAAAGAAAGCAGGAGGCCTCCGGAGGATTAAGGCAGTGACACACTCGCAAAGGATGAGGATGTTTATTGAAAGACTGACGGTTTTCATGAGAATAACCATGGTTGCGGCAGTCATCGTTTTTGCCCTGTCCGTAACGACTCTCCGGATGCTGAATCTTAAAATCGGCCTCGACATGCAGAAGGAGGTCTGTCTCGGCAGATTCTTTGTCTACCGGGATGATTTTGTTTCGCCGGAAATCTTTATGAAAAGAATGAATGAAAATACAGGGAAGTCCCGTAAAGCCCATTGGTCAGGGCTGAAGGATAAAGCTTCGGATACCTCATGCTGCAGGAACAGGCCTCTTGCCGTAAAACTGCTCCGTGATCATTCCATCTTCAGAAAAGGCACCATTCTCCTGAAAAGATTTACGGCAGGTCCCGGAGATCTCCTGAAAAAACACGGGAGCAATATCGTGGTAATGACCGGCATAAAGTCCCCTTTCTCCGGAAAACATCCGAATTCAGGATACGGTAACGTAATGAGAATTGCCGTTAATATCATTCCGCCGCTTAATTATGCCGGAGTTCGGAATCAGATATCTGAAATCATAAGACTCGGACCGGATGAATACTTTTTTACGGGAGATGCTCCGAATTCAATTGATTCGAGAATTATCGGCACCTTTCATGAAGAAGAGATTCTGGTTTCCGAAGTCATCTTCATGTTCTGATGCGGAAACATTTCATATAACTATCTGAGGATTGGGAAGACATTTTATGAAACGAATTCCATCAGCAGCCGGACGAGGGAGTGCATGCCGGAAATTTCCTCAAATGATGACCGCTGTTTATCTTCTTGAGCTGTACGCTCCGCTGATGCTTTTCGCTCTTTTACCTGCAGTGAGCTCCGGAGAGGAAAATCAGAGTAAGGACTACTTAAACGACGTACGTTTTATAAAGAGTGAAACTGAAAGAAAAATCAGGTCGTTCAGGACATCAGATGCACTCAGGGATGATGGCGGCAGCGGAAAAGGAGACTTTCACAGGCATTCCGAAACTGCTGAAGACCGCGTCAGGAGAGATTCGGTTACAGGTGATGGAAAAGCAGGTTTTAAAGCCACCGATACCGGTAATAGGAATTACTCCTACTCAGCTTACGATGAATCTCCCCGCAAGTCAGGAAATTACCGGAACAGGACCGTAAAAATATACGTAAACAGTGAAATGCCACTGAAACATCTCAGGCTCATATGCTCACAGAAGGATCTGTACGAACCTGTATTCAGGGATATGCCGGCACCCCGCGTTCTGTCCATGCTGATAAGCTCCGGATGCTCATTCTCGGTAAATCCTTTTGAGTTTGCAGAGAAAAGAATCACCATGGTTCCGTATACCGATGACTATGACGACCGCTCTTCCGATGTCTATGGGGCCGCTCTTCCGGAAACGGCTCTTGATGCTCCACCGGATCTTGTCTGCAGAGACATAAATATTACGGATAATATTTACAGTGGCGATTCTAAAGAGTCTTTCGATGCAACCTACTGCGGATTAAAACCTGACGCGGAGACTGAAGCTGAATTTAACGCAGGTCTTGAAAACTCCAGAATAAGAATCATCAGAAATCTAAAGTCCGGAACACTTCCGCCTCTGAACAGATAAAACATGGATACCCGGTTATGAAACAGCTATTTAAGAAATACCCTACTCATGAATTTTACAGTCTGCGCTGCCGGGAACCCGGCACTCAGGCAGCAGCTACAGCATCATGCCTGGCCTTTCTGATGCTGTTTGCGGCAAATGATGCTTCGGCACTGGAGCCAGATTATCTCAAAGGCTATGCCTGTCCAAGAGTCGATATCTTTCATGACATTCTGGAATCAGTACCGTATAACGCCATGCTTCCCATATATGTGGGAGGAACCACAATGGGAAGTTCGGAGCACGGTGACAGAATACCTGATAAAGCTTCAAGAAAAAGTGTCTGTTCCTGCAGTCATGATCTCGGGATACCGGAAACCGGGCTGGTTGTCGGCATGTGGGAGGTTGCCTATATTCTGGAGCTCACCAGGGAACCGGGATGTTCTCCGGTTCTCGGCACTGTTCTCCCTCTGCCTGACCGGGGAATCGGCTCGTCGGGAAGCGGAGAGCTTGACAGTTCGGATCTCAGTCTTTATCACGCCCACCTGTACAGTTTTCCGCTTAATACCATGCTTAACCTCTTTACCGACTTCAACTGCGGAAGGTACGATTACATGGACATGGATCTGCTGTATGCCTCGGAGCTTGACCGCAGCTGGTATGATGAAAGCTTTGCCCTTATCACCACTCCGGAACTGAAAACGATGGCCAATGCAAAAACGGTGGCTTCATGCAGTGCTGATGCCACCCTGTCATTCAAAGGAAAAACGTCTGATGAACTCTTTTACTGTGCCGGATCGTGGGGATTTCTGTATCCATTGAACGGGTATGTGAATTCGGGAGGCTCCGTTGCGGAAAACACCTCGCTGCTCGCGGTAAGAGTCATGAATCTCCTCCACAGGCGAGGACTTCTGCCGGTAACCTTCGGTGATGAGGCATTATGCGGAGGCGTTCATTTTAACGAAATGAGCAAAAGCATGTACCGTTTCAGCATGCTTTACCCCGTACCGGAAAGAAGCGACAACCACGCCCTCGGAGCCCCCGTACAGTTCTGGGAAGGAGATGCCAGAGTTCCGCCGTCCTACCATGACGTTATCTATCTGGTGTGGAGATACCGTAACTGCTGTCTGGGAGCGGGAATGGAATTATAGTATGTAAAACATTATCATACTTAAGTATTTTTCTTTTCATAAAAATCCTTACTAGTGTGCTTCAAATGTTTTGTAAGTATCTGTAGATAGTAATTTTAAAATATAACGGCAATATTTTTTAATAAATTGTTTAACAAATACAAAACTTCAGCTACCAATTATGGAATACCGGTCAAATAAAAAGCATACGAATACAAAATCAACTCACGGTTACTAAACTGTGATTTACTGCAAAATAATTTCAAATGTTTATGCTATTTTAAAACATATTTTTTCTTTAATATAAGCAATACATTAGGAAAGTTAAATGGATAATTTTTTAACAAATCTGTGTAATGAATACGAAAATAAAAACAAGATCTGCTCCCAAAATTCATCAATAAAAGAAAAATTAGCAAATACACTGAGTACATGGGAAAAATATGGTCAAAAGTGGACAGACCATGAAGCTGATTATGAATATAAGCTAAATTTGTATACCAGTATTATTAACCAAAAAACGGATCAAGATATAACCTATATCTGTAATTTTTTAGAACGCGGTAGCACTATATTTGGAAGTAGCAGACCTGGAAATTCATATCAGTACATGATCTATCGTGTTAATAATGATAAAGAAGAATATAAATATATCCACGACAAAAAAAATACTTATAAAAAGACTGATGCTAAACAAATATTCATAAAAGATGTACATGGTATCTTTGATAATATTTTCAGAATGGAGAGTCCTGACAACATACCCAATGATTGTTTTGATAAATATTCAGCTCGTCAGATATTAAGTAAAGCCATTTTATTAGAAATTTATCTTAAAGCTTTAAATAAAGATATCAGTAAAAAAGGTATTTCTAAACAACCAGTAAAATATCCATTGATTGGCATTTATAAAGATGAAGTACTCGATAAATGGGTGGAAATATTTAGAGGCAAAGACGATGAGGTTGGAGACTATACCACCTACCAAAAAAGTAATTTCATAGCCACAAAATTTTGGGGACACATCAAAGGTAATAACGCAGATCTCCCTGAAAAAAATCCAACAATTTTCGAGTTATGGTGCATGACAGAAACCTTATGGAACTGGAATACAAAAATAAGTTTTGATGATGACAATAAAAACATTATTCTTTACGGGGCTCCTGGCACAGGGAAAACTTATGAGGTCGATAAATTCCTCAAAGTTAATGGCATAGAAAAAGATTGTTTCACCAAAGTTCAATTTCATCCTAACTACACTTACGAAGACTTTATTGATGGTCTCAGACCTTGTGGAGTCACAGATTCCGGTCAAATCAAATTTGATTTGATAAACGGCATTTTTAAAGATTTCTGTATTAAAGCTAAAAATAATAAAGATAAAAAATTCTATTTTATCGTAGATGAAATAAATAGAGCTAATCTTAACTCAGTACTGGGGGAAACCTTATCAATTCTCGAAACACAATACAGAGATAAATCAGATGATGAAGATAATACAAACAACACTAATCTAATTGAAACAACAAACAGTAAACTGGCTTCTAGTTTAATCAGCGAAAATGGTGATTTAAAAGATAAACAATACAAAGTAACTGAAGCAAAAACTAAAGCTAAGGCTAAGACTTATAAGGTACTTTTTGGAATACCAGATAACATCTACTTTATCGGTATGATGAATGACGTTGATAAAAGTATTGATACCTTTGACCTTGCACTTAGAAGACGTTTCCGCTGGATTAATTATACATGCGACTATGATGTTATTAATCAAGAAGTTTTCAATTTTCTATATGAAAAATACAATGTACTTGCTGGAGAAATGGCCGGTCAATATGTTGCTAAATGTCAAAACTTAAATACATATATTGAAGAAGAACTTGGTCTGGGAACAAGTTATCAATTTGGTCATTCATTCTTTTTGAAGATTACTAAAATTAATACTGCAAATACAAATTTGAAGAATGCACAAATCAAACTTTTTGATGAATATCTAAAGCCTACTTTAAAAGAATATCTAAGAGCTTTTTATACCGAAGAATGTGAAATTGAAAAGAAATTGAACGAAGCTAAAGACAAATTTACTAAAGATCCAGATAGCAAACAGTAATAAATGAGTCATTAAATGGTAAAAAAGCAAAAAATTACAACAGAACAGGTTATTTTACCTGCTACAAGCATTATTAAGGTTAATTTGCCAGAATTTACTAAAGTGTCCATACCAAGAATATACGAAAGTGATCTTGATAGACATAAATCTGTTTATGTTGAACATTTCCAAAAAAACAATTCATCTACATTTACTGATAATGACGATTTTCCCGTAATTGATTTTGATAAAGAACAGGGTAAAATTTATACTGGAAAATATATAGGTATTCTGTCACACAAAGTAAATAATACAGTAACCAAAATAACGATTAATACCGGATACAACCCTGAACTGCTGTATAGAATGCTGGATGTATCAAATGACATCTACATAACTCAACATCATGCTGAGTTTGTGAACTCTGATTTTGGAGATTTACCTAAGCAGATTATCGAATATCTGTTTCTTTCTACGCTTAATAAAGCACTAATAAATGGAATTCCATGTGAGTATCAAATCATAGAGCAAAAAAGCAGTCGACTATCAGGTAAAATTTGTCTATCGAAATACATAAAAAATGAGCTTGGTAGATCATGTTCATTTACTCAGAAATTAAATAAAAGACTTCCTGTAAAAGAAATATGTGAGGTTATCCACTCCACATTAACATTAATAAAAACACATAAAATTAAAAGCTATTCAAGAATAGATCCGAGTCTGTTTAGTTCAGAGTCTTCTACCACGACCGTCATAACAAACAAAATTATAAATAAAGCTAAAAATCACAAGGTGCTATCAAATCCATTATTTTCCGGATATAAAAAAGTTCTTGAATACGCAGAAATCATATTAAAGAATAAAGGTAGTCTTACTGATGATTCTATTGAAACAGAAAGCACATATGGTTTTCTTGTGGATGTTTCTGCGCTATGGGAAAAATATTTGGAAAAACTGCTTAAAAAGAATCTGCAACAATGGGAAGTACTATCACAATATAGCTACGATACTTGTAATGATTCTTTTTTCCAAAGAAAAATCATACCGGATTTTGTACTTAAAAATATAGGTAGCGGAAAGATAGTGGTACTCGACGCAAAATTCAAGCAAATGCGATTTAATGCTACAGATGTTGATCGTGATGATTTTTATCAGATCGCCTACTATCATTCTTTTTTTCAACATAGATATTCCAATAATACACCAGATTTGTCTTCCTCAACATCATTTCTGGTATACCCGTTATCTAAAAAACTATCTGATGAAAAGAAACGTTGTTCTGGTTTGTTCCCACTAGGAAACAATGGAGATTCTTTATGTGTTACCGGGATTTATGTCGGCAAGAAAGCTACAGAAATTGTATTACCTAATAACAAGAATAAACAGAGTAAGGGAAAAAGTAACATTCAAGAAAATTCAAATAACTCAGATGAATTTGCCATAGTAGATGCAGAAAATGAATTCATCAACGAGCTCTCTCAAATGATTCATTAGCAGTATGCGACTGGTGATAACTTGGATCTACAATCTGGACTAACTTTTTTATTTTTATTCCAGTAAATGGTAGATAATTATTTCTGTTCACCAATTATATTTCATAGTACTGCTAACTGATTTAATTGGAGAACAAAAATTAAAGGAACCAGCGCAACAGTCCTAAAGTCAATACTGTGAATGACACCGAATTATTCAGAAGTAAAGAATGTTAAAAATAGAAGACTCCCGTCCGTACTGTCATAATTACCTATTATTGATTAGATTCTATACACGGAAAGAGACTCTTTTTTTAAGCCTCTTCCGATGATCTCACGGATATTTACCACACGGGAATGTATATGAAACTGAAAAAAACAGTTCTGAAGACTTCTGTATTTTTGCTGTCTACCCTTCTTCTCAACGGAGCCAATGCTGATAGTGATACATCTGAAAGCAGTATTATTGAAGCTTTGAAGAAATCTCTTAATGACAACAGTACCGGGCCAATACTTGACTCTCTGCAGTATCCAATAACCATGTGCGTTAAAAACAGAATTTCGAGATTCCGCAATGCTGATGAGCTCAAATCATACAGTCTGGAAGAACTGCTCGGAGGCAGTGAAGTCATTCCGATTCTAAAAGATTATCTGAATAATCAGGCAGGTGCCGAAGCTGCGGAAGTGTCGTACGGCAACAGACAGGTATTCAACATAACTCAGCAGAAAACCGATGCCCAATACGTTTCCATAAACTTCACAGGGGACGGCATATACAGAATAGAACATGCCGGATGCAACGGTTCGAAATTTCCAAAACTGAAATTCTGCGGAGACAGAGAAAAAGATGCCAAAATCAGCATGATGGCACACAACTCCACTGTATTTTTTAACAGAGGCACTTACGAAAACTTTTCTGATACAGGGTATTCAAAGATTGTAATGACGCCGCTTGAGGATACAGCCGGAGGTGCCGTTGATTTCACGCTTAACGGAAAGAAACTGAATCTGACAAGAGATCCCATGTCATTTGATGAAGCTCCCGTATATACGAACGGAACACGTGAATACATGATTCTGTCCCCCGGAGAATTTAACGAGATCTACTGCTTCTATCCGGGCAGATGCAGACCAGTACCGTTCATTCATGTATTTTCAAGAGCAAAAGGTTCTGACACCTGCGATGCTGAAGAACTGGTTCTTGCTGAAAAGTTTACTCTAAATTTCTGCCCGTTTGACAGAAACATGAGCAGTGAAATCCGTCTTTATACGGAAGGATTCTCCTTTAATCCTGAACAGGTGGCTTCAGGCATGGATTCCTATGCAGGCACTGACGGCAGTACCTCATTAAGATTCGAATCCAGAACCATTAAAATAGAAATTCCTGATGAGGAAGGTGGCGGAACCTATGACAAAAAAGCTGCCATGGCTGTTCTTACCTACGGCGGCAGTACCTACGAAACCGAAATAACGGAAAATCCTTTAATTTACTTTACTGCAGATGACAGAGAAATAGTTGCAGTAGCCGAAGGTGACTATGATAAGAGCAACGTCATTTTTGATAACCTTTCCTGCTCTGAGGAAAACTCCTGTATTCCGCCGGACGAAAGAATGGTTCTGTTCATCAGGGACAGCGAAGGAAAGTGTGAACGCATGCCTCTTGAAAAAGCAGATAAAAAGGTTAAGTAGGAACAACAGATATGGAGAATATGCATATGAAAACAGCTAAAACCCAACAAAAGACAATTCTTCAGATCTGCTGCGCTTTTTCAGGTATGCTCATGTGTCTCGGAGTTCATGCTGACGTTCCCGCAGGCTCTGATGAAATTCAGGATCTTTTTACAGCCATAACTTCGGATTATCAGACATCAATTCCGGAAGACAAAGTACAGACCGTATATGACAACTTCTGTGCTGAAAGTGAAATTCAGAGTGCCATTGACTACTATGTAATCCATAACACCAGAAACCACATATACGTTCATGACATTCCGAAGATTCTTACCGGAGTAAACGACACGAATTATGTCAGTAAAAGCTATGACATGAATTCAAGAAGCTTTCCGCTGGTAGACTGGATGTACAATTCCATAACCTGGGCCGGGGAACCAATGAAATTCTACTACCGGGTGAACAACTCACTTGAAGGTGCTCCTATTTACAACATTACACCAAACAGAAAGGAAAAACCTACCGGCAGACTGGTCATGAATTTTGCCGTCGGCGACAACTACAATCTTCTTAATACAGGCAGCGGTGAAATTAAAAATATCGACTGTTCTGACAAAGACGTAAACTTCTGTCCAGAAAAACTTAAGGAATTCAATCCATTCCGCAAGATAATCATGATTACCAGAGAACCTGACGGCACCTGTTTAAGCAATGTCTACCACGCAGAGCGAGTTGATACAGAATATTCGGAAGACAATCTGATTTACAGGAATGAAATCAGATTCCATGCTCCTCACGGCAATTTCAGATTCAAAATAAAAGAAAAGAACTGGGCCAATGAGCGGGAAAAGATTTCAGGATACTTCACTTATGAGCTTAATACTCTGACCATTGACGGAGTAAAATACAAAATGATTCCCGGAGGGAATCCATGGAACATCAGCACATGGTATCTGAAAGGAAACGGCGAATATCACGAGAAATGGCTGTACATGTATCCAATGGGAAATACGGATGTTGTTTATTCTGCAACGGATGGCATAAATGGAGGCAAGGCTACGAAGGTGGTTATAACTATTTTCAGTAACAGGTCATTCAGCACTGATGAAAGTACCAGAAGAATAGTACTCTATCCGAAAATAAAGAAATAATGCTAGCACAACAAGGCTCTAGTATCACGCCGTCTTTGATACGAGGTAAAAATGTGCATAATACGTTGATTTGTAAGGAGTTATGCACAGTATAGAGCCTTCTTTGGGTTCACTAATGTGAAAAGCATCATAAAACCATACTACTTACTACACATAAATCAATTATCGCATTAGGGTTATTCGGATAATTGAAAAGTACGGCAATAGTTGATATGTGAAATATCCTCCTCCAAGTGATGGTTCACCTCTCGCAAATTGGCTTCTCCTTGGCAGGGAAAATGGAACAGGTCTACACCTCCCCTTTTGGAATTCAAGGACAAACCGGTCAAAGCCTATGGCATGGTCTTTGCCGGTTCGGAATGAGTGTATTGCGGGTAGTAGACTTAAAGTTCATTATCTGTATTTTCGATTTTGGCCTTCAACGTTTCTTCGAGAACCGTAAATGTCGAAATGAAACTATCACGTATCAGTGACACGAGCTCATCAGCCTCTTCTTCATTATATACATGAACAGAGAGATTTCTCTTTTTTAGCATCAGTAGCCACGTGGCAGAATCAGAAATAAAACCAACCTTATAGGCAAGCTGGAGAATCTCCCGAGGAGAACCAACATCAGCCCCTTCAACGCCATGAATTCTCAATACTTCCTGGAGGGCTTTCCAGGAAAGTTCAAATGTTAGGTTGAACTGAGCTATTACTCCGGTTCTGTATATTTCACTTTCTGAGGTCTGCTCAAAATCAGCCTTTTTCAACACTTTTAAGCAATTGGAGAAATTTTCAAACTTTTTCATAAATTACTATACCGTCCCTTTCAATCTCCATTTTTAATTTCTCAGAAATGTTTTTATCGGCATCAATGATGTCAAAAGATAATAGCGAATTAACGCTATCATGGATATTCCAATAAAACGCATCAAAGTCGCCGCCATAAACAGCAAGATCGATATCGCTTCTTTCAGTATTTGTTCCCCTGGCACGAGAGCCAAAAAGAATAACCTTATTTACTGAATTTCTTTCAGCAAACATAGTAATATCCTTTAAAACAACATCTGGTATGTCTCTTCTCATATCACTCTCAAATTTAGCAATTGTGCATTAGTATTTTATAAGCATGTCGGTTCTGATTTCTAAAGTCTATGCTTATCCGGTCAATGCTCATGCAATGGTCTTCGCCGGATCGGAATGCGAGTATTGCGGGTAGTGGTGGTTAATTGAACTATTGCAGATTTTGCAACAGTTCAATATTCATGACAACATCCTTCTTTTACTTTAACCTAACCATTATCGGTTGTTCAAAAGATGACAACTTATAGCTCTGAGGATAATATCACAACCAGATCATAGTTTTTGTGCGGATTAAAGCACTTTAGTCAAAAATTCACACATTTCGAATAATTTTTAACCATATTTTGATAAACATCACTTCAGTTAAATGATCCTTGTTCATCTCTTAGGTAACTCGGCTACATACTTTGTTCCTCTTATCAGACATCACACTAAAAATACTTTATCTCTTACTAAATAATCATTACTTCATAATAAACTAATTGATGGTACACTAAAAACAATATACAGGGATTGTACAATGTTATAAAATGCGTCCAATACAGGCAGTAATACTAGAGTCTGAAACAGACCTTCTGGAAAATTTAAATGAATAACGAATCCCCTAAAGAAAACGAAAAAGATCCTGCATGGAACAGTCTTGCAGGTACAAGATACGACAGACCGTGCCCGAACTGCGGCAGTCATGCCTGGAAAGAATACAGCTCATCATGGCGACAGGTTGAGTGCCGTAAATGCGGATGGCCGATACATATATCCACTCCGACTCCCGGACAGATAATACTGATAGTTATATCCATCATGATACTGCTTTTATTCTTTTTCAGTCCTTATATCTTTGATTCAATTCTGACCTATCAGCTTGATAAAATTAATAAGCTCTGATTTCAAAAAACATTTTTTGCATTTAACCGTGAGCTCGGTATATCTCACGAAAAAACTGCGAGCCGGCATATTCCGGTTAACATGACAGCCATTCCGAAACAAATCTGATTAACCGCCAATAAAGAAGAGGAATGAACTTCACGCTCATTCCTCTTCTTCATTTTCAATCAGTCATCAGCAGAACCTGATGGCTGATTTTCTTAAGGCGGGATTATCTGTCCGGATATCTGTTGTATCTGTATTCGAGAGCATTATCCTTTACCAGAAGTCTGTAGGTACCCTTCAGTTCAGGATCGTGTACCGCATCATGAGCAAAACTGTCACTCTTAATCAGAACTCCTGATGTTCCGTTTCCGCCGAGAACATTACCTTCATTCCATGAACAGCCGCTGATAATTCTGAATCTCTGACTGCCTGATCCGTCCAGTTCAACCTTTCTCATCCAGTAGCCTACGGTGGAATTGTAGATCATCGGCTCCATCTTCCAGTCAGTATCAGTACCGGAATAACACAAGGTCTCACCTTTCGGATTCCCGGTAAGCTCGGTGATTTCAACATATCTTGTCACCCTGCTGCTTTCTTCGGAAATGCGACTTGATGCAAGAAGTGAAACAAGGTGTTTGCCCAGGGAATCATATACTACAACAGGCTCTTCCACCGATGAAGTTTCCCCGTTGCCGAAATTCCATAAGTACACAATGTCGTCCTCCGGATTAAAAGCGGTTTTGTTATGGAATTCCACGGTAGAACCGGAAACGGTACAGGTGAAATCAGCCGCAAGAGGTACAGGAGGTTCAGGAACGGGAGTTACATCCTTGAACTCATATGTCATATCGGCATCCCTGATACTGAGCTCATATACGCCCTGTCTGAGATCAATCGGAACATTGCCTTCCTTAGAATCGTTCACCTTCAGTTTGCCGGAAGTACTGGACTTGCCGTAAATGACGCCGGCAGACCAGTCACAGCCGTCAACAATCTTGAAGCTCTGACCGCTGTCTTCAGAAAGAGTAACTTCGGTAGTCCAGAGTCCCGTCTTCTTGCTGTACGCCATTTCCTCGAATTTCCAGGAATTGCTGGTACCGGTGTAGCAGAGAAGTCCTTTGGTCTTCTCTATCGGATTCACGCATTCCTCATTATCAGGATTAAGGAGACAGAAACACTTTTCATCTGAAGGATTTGCCGAACAGAATGATTCGCAGACGCCGTTCTTATCAACGGTCTGGTCCTTACAGAGACAGGCTGCGCCGTATGGATCAGTCTCACAAGGATCCCTGTGCCTGCCGCACCAGTTTTCATCGGTACAGATTGCCATGGCGCTCTTTGCCGGGATAGTCAGGGTAACCCTGCCGTTCCTGACCTTTACTTCCTTTCCGCATGGATCCCTGGCAGGATCCTTTGCTCCGAGAATATCGCAGTAGTCTCCGTCAGGCATTTCCACGGTGAAGGTATGCTTAACATCACTGCCGGATGGATTCATGGCATAGAAGCCCTTACTGCCGCGGTTGAACCACAGAATACCGCTGTCATATCCCTTGGTTGTAACCTTTTTGCCACGGGTGGCTCTTGCAAAGCGCGGAGCGTTAAGAACAATCGGTTCACGGTGCTGACACAGCCATCCGCCGGTACAGCGTGAAGCGGAAACCGGACCTGCCGGATCGTGAGATGAGAATGAATATCCGGAATAAATCTGTCTTACGGTTCCTTCCGGCCATACCGCCATCCAGGACTGAGCCAGATGATAGTATGGATTGTTCTGGGTGGACATTGAGCAGGAACCTGCGGAACAGCGCTTGTATTCATCATCGTGATTGTTTACAAACACTTCAGAATTCCCCCTGTACTTTGCCTTAAGCTTCAGCGCATCACCGAACTTACGGCTGTCAAAAACATTCTTTATGTTCTGGACATAGGAAAAATCGGTTACCACCGAATTTTCAATATAGGTGTATTTGTCAGGATAGATATCCGCAGCTTCTTTGCTGCCTTCGATAACCTCCATATAAATCGGAGGTCTTCTGCCGGTCTTTTTGGCAGTCTTCCTGATGATGGAATCAATATCGGTGTACTTCATGTGTTTGGCGGCATCTATACGGAAGCCGTGTACGCCCATGTTCATCAGAGTGGCCAGATAGTCGGCGATTTTTTCCTGAGTACTGCTGCTTTCGGTTTTGATGTCCGGCATGCCGTTCAGGTCGCACAGACGCACGTTATCTGCACTGGAGTAGTCATAAAGCCTGCACCCCGGATGGAAGTCATCCGAAGTGAAACCGTCGGCATATCTGGTACGCTTCTGATAGGAAGAACCGCCGAGGCCGGTACCGGAACCTCCGGCACGCTGATTGAACACTGCATCGGCAAAGACCTTCACGCCTGCATCATTACAGGTTCTGATCATGGCTCTGAGTTCCTTTTCATTACCGGTCATGGTAGTGAAGTTCTTGAAATTCACCGGCTGGTAAACCGCCCACCAGACGCCCTTTTTGGAGATATGTTCGGCAGGCTGGGAAATCTGCACGCCGTCAAACCCGGCTGGGCCCAGATATTCCGTACATTCCTTTGCAATACTGTTATACGACCACTGAAACGGGTGCAGTATAACCATTTCTTCCTCGTAGTTCTGAGCCCCGGCCACATTAAAGATTGCCATTGAGACAACAGGCAGACACGCCGTGAGAACCGCTCTGGAAATCTGATTTATCCTGTTATGATGCATTTGCACAACACCTTTGCTGTTATGATTGATTTATATAATAAAACTTATAAAAAAGTACGTTATTTAAGTATAAATCTCTGTCTGATGAACACATAAATCTGATTACATGTTTTTTACAGAAATTTAACCAAAACGATCTTTTTCAAGGTATTTCATTAAAAATCACACAGGTTTCCGGGTGTTTACTGACAATGACTGCGCGAATTTCTGACTATGCTCCTGCAAATCTCCACTGCATCACCAGCATGCTCCTTCCGGAAGTAAGTTCACCGATAATCCGGTCAAACTCCTTTGCCAGAAGTTCCACGTAGCACTCCTCCGGTTCCGTCATGGTCATGGCGGTAAATACCGCAAGATACAGAAGTTCTATGCGCGGTGCGGAAACAATCCTCAGAGCAAGACCTCTGATTTTTTCACTGAGTTCCGATGTCTCTGCAACACGAAGCTTTACTGAATATTTTCTGGCGTGATTTTCCGAATCCTCTGGGGAGTTTCCGCCTTTAATGAGCCTGAAGTCATGAATGGCATTCATGAGATATCTTAATGTGCTTCTGTCATTAAAGAGCAGCTCGAATTCAGAAAAGGCAAAGAGAGACACCGCCATGATGAGAGCCGAGGTTTCGACAAGCTGACTGAATCTTCTCTCCTGTCTTACGGTTAAAGCCTTTCTGTTGGTGAATATTCTGCCTTTCTGAGATGAATTCCCCGACTGCCCGGTCTCGTTACTCCGGCGGCGTATTCCGGTCATGTCACGGAACCTGCCGTCGTCGAAAAGAAGGCGCAGATTGTTCTTGAGTGTTCGGGTCTTGTTCTTTATATCGCCCGTCTGAGAATTTAGAAGCAGCTTGATGGCCCACAGAACCGGAAGTCCCTTCTTCTGCAGATTCCCCGCCATTTCATACATGGCGCCGTCATACTTTCTGCCGGAGATTTCCGTATCAACCAGGCGATCCATAATCCTGAGCCTGAGAAGATTTTCCGGTGCGGAGGCATTAAGCTTCATATAGGACGTCATTCCGGTAATATCGGTCTTAAGCAGATTTTCCAGAGTTCTTACCCTTGAAACATCCGTCTCTGAACCTGAATCCGATACGGAAAGAGATTCAGTCTTAAGCTTTTCGTAATCCTTTACGGACGTACCGATGAAATCCAGATACTCCACGGTGTCCATTCCTGCTCTTTCCGCTGCCGACATAACCGCAAACACGACTCTGGCAAGAACAATCTCCGTCGTATATCCGTTGATGAATTCCACGTCTGCGCTTTCAGGTAGATTTCTGGGTTTTATCACCCTGTCCCTGAATACGTGATGATAGATTCTGTTGAGGATGCATCTGCCCGGCTCCCCTGTTCCGTTCCCGGTGTGAGAGTCAGACTGACTGCCGTCCGGAGCATCAGAAGAACCATCACTGCAGAAATCTTCGGCAAAAGCATGAGTCAGGTATTCATCAAGCTTTATGGCAAGAAACGGATCCCTGCTTCTGTAAAAGATGTCTCCTGCAGGTGAATCATTTTTCTCTTCGCATGCGGACACGGACATGCAGTCAAGAACAAACTTTATGCCTCTGTAGGCAGACACTGAAAGGCCGTCAGCCATGAGGTATTCCCTGATAATGGAAAGAGTTGATGAATCCAGTCTTATCAAATCATGCATCAAATCATGCTGAGATACCGAATGCTTTTTCCCGTCCCCTGCTGAAACCGAATCCGTGCCTCTTCCCCTTGCGTTTGCAATGAGGGAATTAAGTACCTTCTGCAGTGTGCGGTTATAGTCAGAATAATTTTTCTTCCTTGTATTCTTGCTGAAAACGGATGTACTTAATTCGCACCAGACCGAGTTGTCTGCCGCGGAACTCTTCTCCGCAAGGGATGCTTTTTCAGCTTCTCTGAAGAGAGCGAATACATCACTGCTTCTGAAATTTTCCACCTCATCAGATGAGGATGCGTCAGCCGGAAGCTTCAGAATGTCGCTGCTTGAAATTTCCGTTTCGGCTTCATAAAACGAACAGTCTTCACTGTATACCCCGTCATATGAAGTACCGCATTCATCTGTCCTTTCATCGTGACAAAAAGCGTTAAGTGAATCACTGCCGTCACTCTTCACTCTGTCTGAATCCTCCGGTTCCCACGCCTTATTCTCGGATGAATCTTCTGCGGTATTTTCAGGTCCTTTGAAGTTGCTCTGACATTCGCAGCCGTATTCATTCCTGACGCTGTCGAACACACACTTTTCAATATCGCTCAGAATGGATTCCCTGGCGGCAAGAAGCATGAGTCCGGGTTCATCGGTTATGATTTTTGAGAGAGCCGAAACCTCGCCGTAATTCTCGCTTAACACGGTATCCGAGAAATTTTCAGGAAGGATTTCGGAAAACAGTCCGGATGCGGAATTCATATTCCCGTCATCTCCGTCTCTGAGGATGCCGTCTTCTCCCGAAGCAGCCTGTATGGATTCAATATCTGATAAACTTTTATCAATACTCATGTTTACGATCCCGTTTTATCAAGTAGCCAGTAAAAGTTTATTTTTCAAATTTCAGTGATGATTCTAAAAAGCTGATTATTGTTGTTATATTTATGCGTCTGTCCATGACCATGCGGTTGAGACATGACATTATCAATCCATGAGTCCCTGATTACAGACTGCCTGTAACGCTGTCTGCTGTCGGTTATGATTATCGATGCTGAAGGCATGCAATACTGTCAGATATTGCCTTAAAACAATGCCGTCCGGTCCTTTCGTTATGCTGTATTTATCCCGTGTGCATTTTCCATCAGTCATTTTCTTCCGACTGTCTGGCTGGTTACACGTTTATTTTTGTGACCTGACGCACATAAATTTACACAATCATATTTTTTGTTTCAAGCGCTAAATTATTGGGAATTTTTTTGATTCCTGAGGATATTTTGTACAGCAGTTCATTTTTTCAAAATCACTATTCGCGTTTCTGTTACTTTTCGAATCGGCGAAGCAATCCCATGAATCAATCGATTTTGAAATTCAGGGCCGTTTTCAGAAAACGCACGGGGTATTCGCACCGTGTCGATAAAATATATCCTTATTCATAGTTTTTATAGCTGATATATTACGTTCTGATTGCTTAAATAATAATCAACAAAACCGCGATTCAAAAAAAATTATGGATGTTTTTGAACTGTTGTGCTTTAATTCGCACCCGTCAGATTATTGCCTGAAGTCTCCCGGATGAACAATCAGTTCATCAGACTTCAGAGACTTCACTACAGTGCCGTTCATTTATTTTTTCCCTGCCGTTAGCGGGGAACAGCCCTTCCGTCCGATCGTTACCGGTTATTCCCGTCTCATCATTCCGTCGTATCCGTTTTCCTGTCTGATGCCGTATGTCTGTTTCAGCCCTGCTGATTCCGTACATATGTCTGAAGTTCTGCCGCACGTTTATCAGGTGTCATACCTTACACGCACACCTGTTAAGTCAGGTACTGTTTAACACATGAAAAAATCGGGGAATCGAAAGCAATGAACGATAAAAACGAAAAATCAGTCAGGAATTCGGACGGACGCACCGCCAGACCGGGTAACACTTCTGAAGTTAACGCTGACGAACGAGCGGCAAACGAGGCTGTACGCAGTTTCGGGAACGCAGAATCCGGCGGTTCGCACGATTACGGCGACGTTGATGACATCAGCGATCTCAGAACTTCAGACGTGGAAATGTATCTTGATGAGGACAGTACCGAAGAGGATGAAATCATTGAGGACTTCAGCGACATAGCGTCGCAGATTCTTCATGACAAGCGAGAGGTTCTGATTGAGGCGGTCATGGATCTTGCAAAGACCAACAGGAACCGGGAATGCTTCCGCGGTAAAACAGAAAGTCGCATTGTTTCAGGAAAAAATACCGGTGCTGATTCCACACCTCTCTGCGACATCCGGAAGCTCTATGCCCTGCACAATGAAGCCCACCGCATCACCATAGACTCAAGACTTAACAGCGGGGTACCTGACCCCGAAAAAAAATCTTCAGTGCCTGCACGTTCTGCAGGCGGTATGTCGGAGCTCTCTGCTGGCATTTACTCCGAAGATCCCAGACGGAAAATACTGGCCTACATAGATCATCTTAAGTCAGGCAATTTCATGAGCGAGTACCTTAAGGGGATCACCACTCTCTCTGATGCAGGTTCCTGCTGTATCGGAAAGGAACATGCCGACTGGAAAGCCGAAGCCGGAAATCAGGCTCTCCATAATCTACTTGATGCCGGAAATTCCGGTACCGTCAGGAAAGGACATCTCCTTTACGAATGCTTCAGGGAACTCAAATCATGCTCAGGCAGGACGGAGAATGAACTTGAGTTTCTGAATCTTAGATTTCTGAACTCCTATCTCTGCAGAGCATTTGAAAGCTGTGCCCGAAACTCAGAAGAAAATTCGGAACCTTCGTACTGTTCGTTTCCGCTGTTCGGGATTCTGGTTAAAAACCCAAAGCTTGTACCTGTCTTCATTGCATGTCCGATTCCGCTCAGAAGAATCTGTCATCTCAGAAGTCTTAATCTTCTTCAGCAGTCCAATAAGGCTTTGGGATACCTTTATCTTCTCTTCAACAACCTGGACTGTGACAACAGACTGTTCAGATGCAGCACTTCTGAAATGATGAAAATTACGGATCGCATACCCAATGACAATCCTCTTAGATATCTGGGGATCCATGCAATGGTAACGGAGGGAATGAACATTACTCTGTCGGTTGATTTCGTGAACAGGGATATTCCGGACATCTACCTTCACTACATGATCCGCAACCGCCGTTATCATATTGCAAAATACGGACTCAAAAAGTTTGTAACCAGAAACAGCGCGAGAAGGAAGGAAAATGAAACACTAACCTCACAGGCAACGGTTCATGACATCAGATGTCTCTCACTCTTTATCGCCATCTACGAAATGCTTACCTCAAGACACGGCGGTGACGAACTGATACTCAATGACGCGGCTGCGGTAACAGCCATCAGGATCTACAGACAGAGCCTTAAATTTCTGGGAATTAAAATCTCTGCCAGAAAATTTGAGGATGAAGTATGCCGCGCCCTGGCGATTTTAAAAAATACCGGAGCCAAGGAAGGCATCGGAGCATCCCTGAACAGAGACAGGATAAGAAGCTCCATCTGCCGTGCGGCTGAAACGGTTTACGGAGAAGTCACCGGAACATTCATAAAAAAGCACGACCTCTGTGATATGGAAAATGAATGCATGCGGAATTTCGGGAAGAAACTGATGATTGCCAACGAAATGCTGACGGAACTTGATGAACGTGATGCCTTCGAGATGTTTTCAGAAAAGCTTGAGTCGGCTGATTCCGCAACCTGCGAGATTCTCAGAACCATGAGAAAAGACTCCTATTCTGACGCGGTATCGGCAGCCGGCTTTTCGTACAAGACGTTCAGCAACACCACCAAGATGCCCTACAACATGCTGCACCGGAACTTCACCCGAGATGAATGCAGACTGCTCAAACAGGAGCTGTTCTGCCAGTCAAGAGACAAGGGAAGACTGTAACGGTACAGATCATAAACAGCGGTATCCAGCCGTCATGTTCCTGACCGGATTCCAGAGTATCCTGCCTGAGATTTTATAAAACCTTAACCGGTTACGGCAGGAACGGAATCTGTTCAGGATGAGGATTATACGTTCATCAGCAGAAATTAACCCTGACATAAGAAAAAAACCATGAAAAGATATTACCTTCTTTCCGCCGTATTTACCGGCATGGCGGCCACTGCCGTATTTGTCCTGTCAATAGGAACGGCACATCCCGCCAAATACGTGATTATGATGTTCATGATGATTCTGCTTTACCGCAGAGTGCAGAACTACAGCAGGATCAGAGCAGAGGAAATCAGAATCAACGGCAGAGAATTCTTTGCCATGAAACCCCGGGATCTCAGAGACAGAACCTGTACCGACAGACTGTATCTCGGTGAAGGATTTCTCTGGGAAAAGCCTCAGGCCGAGGCTCTATACGGTCTGATGGAAAAGGATCCCGCCTTCTGCAGGGTCCACAGGGATCCGGATTCACGCGGGGCCGCGTTCATCCAGTCTTTAGGCCGAGTCGAATCAGTATATCTGCCTCTGAGCTTTTTTGACGGTCACACGCTCATCACCGGAACCACCGGTGCTGGTAAAACAAGACTTTATGATCTGCTCTGCGCCCAGGCAGTCTACCGCGGTGAAGGACTTATTATCATTGATCCGAAGGGTGACCGGGATCTGTACGAACATCTGAAGATCGCAGCAGGAGCGTGCAACCGGGAACTGCTGTTTTTTCATCCGGCATTTCCGAATGAAAGCATCGGCATCAATCCGGTTCACAATTTTACCAGAAGCACCGAAATAGCCGGTCGCATAAGCTCTCTGGTACCGACTGCCAGAGGCAGCAACGATCCCTTCAGGAGTTTTGCCTTCAGCGCACTCAATGCCGTGGTCGGAGGATTAATCATTATCGGAAAGAGACCTACTCTCAAGCTTATAAAATACTACATAAACTCAAGACTTGTCGAACTCTGCTTTCTGGCCTTCAAGACTCTGTTTGACAGACATCTTTTAAAGGATCCGCGATTTGCCGACGAATGGAAAATTCTCATGAAGGAAACCTCAAAGGTTCCCGGAAGACTGCTCTCCAAATACGAGGCCTTCTATCAGCGGTCCATGAAGCCTTTTAAAAAACGAGCCTCTCAGGAAATTGAAACTCTCTATGAACTGGCAAGGCATGATCCCGACCACTACAAAAAAATGATCGCCTCCCTGAAGCCTGTTCTCGACATGCTGACCTCGGGAGAACTTGGCAACATGCTGTCCCCGGTTGAAAGCGACGACCTCTCCCGCAGATCCTACAGTCTTGCCGACATAGTGCGCAGGAACCACATACTGTACGTTGGGCTTGACTCTCTTACCGACGGTCAGACGGGCGCGGCCTTAGGCTCCATGCTCCTCGCGGACTTAACCGCAGTGGCGGGAAACAGATACAATTTCGGGAAGGATCTTAATTACGTGAACCTCTTCGTTGATGAAACCGCGGAAGTCATCAACGAACAGCTGATACAGATGCTCAACAAAGGACGCGGTGCGAAATTCAGAGTAACGATAGCCACACAGACCATTGCCGACTTTGAGTCCGGACTAGGAAGCGAGGCCCGGTCGGTCCAGGTTCTGGGGAACGTCAACAACGTGATTTCACTGCGCGTCATAGACACGAAAACCAGGGAATACATCAGTGACTCCCTGCCGAAAACCAGAATTCTTTTCAAATCCCAGAGCTGTGTTCAGAATCAGAGTTCTGATGAACTTACAAAGGTTAAGGCAAGTATTTCCAGCAGTCTTACCGAAAATGAAACGGAGATATTTCCGGCATCGATGCTGAGCGAACTTCCGGATCTGGAGTACGTTGCAAGAGTCGGCGGTTCCACCGTGATAAAAGGGAAAATACCTTTTATCACGGACTGATCCGGATTTGCGGGCAGGCAAATCTGATATATGACTGACATATGCTTACCGATTCAGGATAAGCACACTGTCTTAATTTGAATGGAATGTGTAAGTCCCCTTTCCGCTCTGCTTTGACTTATACATAGCCTCATCGGTTTTCTTGAAGAGTGATTCCAGATCAGAAACCTCGGTTCCGTGGGTAATACCGACGCTGATTGATACCTTAGGCATATCGTCACCGAGTTCAGTCAGCTGTTTATTGACTCTTTCAATCTTTGAGGAAACCATCTTCTGATTGATTTCATTGATATGAATCATGAAGACCACAAACTCGTCACCGCCGATACGGCAGACATAGTCATCTGAACGGAAATTCTTCTTCAGAATTTTTACGAGCTGTGACAGTACCCTGTCACCTACTTCATGACCGTAGGTATCGTTAATCTGTTTGAAATTATCTACGTCAACCAGCATCATGTAGGTACTGCCGAGATCAATGCTTGAAAGCAGCAGTTCATAACCTGAACGGTTGTAGGCTCCGGTGAGTTCGTCATGGGATGCCTTGAAATTAAGTCTGTCCAGACTGTTTTTATAGATCTCGTACATCTGGTTGTAGGTGCTGGCGAGATACCTGAATTCTCTTACACCGTCCTCGGGAATCGGACTGTCGGCCTTAATGCGTTCAACGGCATTAAGAATGGGAAGAATACCGAGTCTTGAAGTCAGCCATACCATAAAGAAGATACCTACGGTCTGGAGGATAATCACGAGACGGACCCAGTCCATCTTTTTGCTGAAATCAGTCAGTGCCATCTCATCATTGGTGTAGGTTATCTGCTCGAGTTCCTTTAAGCTTGCCCGCATGTTCAGTCTGATTTTTCCCTTCTGGGCATAGTATTCATCATCATGAACCATTGCAGCGGCGCGCAGCATCTTTTCATTAGGGGAAAGAGCCTTATCCTCTTCGGAAAGAACAACGGATCTGATTACCGTAGGATAATTCTCGATGCCTTTAGCCTCGACAACCAGCTTCATGGAATAGTATTCACGATTCATGAGATTGAGCGAACCTTCCATGGCTGCCAGCAGTTTGTGCAGTGCAGGTTCGAAACCTGCTTTTCCTGACATGGAGGCTATCGCCTCCTCGCGGTGATTGGCCTGCATGGCTTCCGTAAAGTATTCGTTCAGGAAACGAATGTCTCCGTGAACGGAAAAACTCTGGACCTTCTCAGTAAGATAATCGGATGCATCCATGAGCTCCATGGCGGCCTTTCGCATATCCACCTGTTCTTCTGATTTGTCGGTAAAGTTACGGAAGCTCACTGAAAGATTATATGTAAAGTAAAATATCAGACAGGAAACAACTAACGCTCCGGCAATCAGCCACAGCTGAATGGTCCTGAGCGAAACACCTTCTTTATATTCTGTTTTTTTTAACAATTGTTTATCCTTAGCATCCAAGTTTTTATAAAAATTATATATATCGAGTCACTATCAGAAACACAGACGAGACTTCTTAGAATTCTTGTGCGAGATCCCCCGGTGAAGAATAAAACATTTTTCCTTTTTGTATCATTATTGTAAGGGAGAATTCGAAAAACAGCTTAACACCTGTTTAATATTACACCATATACAAATTATAATTTGAGTGCGGTGTTTCATTTTTACCCATAGGAGAGCCCGTCAGATCACATAAACTGAGAAGAATTGTCTGCCTTTTGGCTTGTGATGCGATTCAGGCAAGAAAAGAAACTTCCGGTTTCATACTGTCGTTATTTCTATTCTTAAATAATTCTTAATTTTTAACATATACATATACTTTTAAAATAAATATTCCGTTATAATAATGTTACATACTATCGTAAGATACTAGATATATACTCCTTATAAATTATTCATCATTTCACCACATATACAGCGGAGGCACACATCAATGATTGAAGACCAGTATGAACGCATTGCGCAAATTACCAAAATATCAATGTTGATCAAATTACTTAAGGAAGAGGGAAAGTACGACGAGGCTTATGAATTAGAAAATATTCTTGAAGCAATCAAGGCCGGTCCTGTACGTGACAACGGAGCTTCTTTATGTCAAGGCTCTAATGAGTACGAGACAATTCAAAACATCACCCGGGAAGTGCTGGCAAGAATCAGAAATGACGGAGAGTTTGCTCAATTCGTATACGAGGAATTGGAGAGTGCGTATATTGCTGATTTTTCATATGACCTTTTTTCAAATACCAAATCGTTCGCAATTAATTCAGGAATTCCGGTAGAAAATTTTATCGGAGCACTTAATGGTGAAAGTTCTATTGATCGTGCAGAAGGACCTCAACAGTTTTTGACTTCCGCAATGGAGTATTTCTGGGGAGACAATTTAAAAAAGAAGGTTTCCGTGCGAGTCGGTATTGTCAGAGAAATTATCGCCATTGGTTTTAGAAAAGGAGTGTTCTAACCTTTTCAAAAGTAAATGTACGGCCATCGATGAGAATTTTGGGCCATTACGCAGTATAGATAATTAAGGCTCAATCATTAATTTTATGTGATCGCTGATTCCTGATGTACATCTTCCTACTCGCATCTATGACTTTCAGGAAGAAGTATTCGTCATCCGGATAACCGTAACCATGTCGTCTTATGGTCTTGATCTTTTGGTTGATTCCTTCAATTTTATCAGAGGATATTTTATAGGTGGCATGAGCAATGATTCCCTCAAAATGATTATTAAGAAGTTGACTGAACCAGATGAAATGCTCATTGTTTGTCGCCTGACAGATTTCTATTATGTTGCCGATTTCTATAGCCATTTTTGTTTCATCAGTCATCTTATAAGCCTGTAATACCTTCTCTTTTACCAGATCAAGAGTGAATAACAGTTCATTCTGTTTAAGCAGTTCGTTATATTTAGCTTCGTGTCCTCTTTGGCGTTTAATATCCTCAGTCTTAAACAGGGAACTGCCTTTATGAATTATTCTAT
>LXOW01414748.1_pt1 | contig 41081 bp, 33 predicted proteins | sample 1368591 | NCBI WGS metagenome assembly LXOW01 (sample SAMN04884650, study PRJNA319009) | bovine gut metagenome | isolation source: Cow rumen | host: Bos taurus | place: Italy: Legnaro (PD) | collected 2014-07-09
TGCCGTCGCTCAACGGATAAAAGCTACCCTGGGGATAACAGGCTGATCTCCCCCAAGAGTCCACATCGACGGGGAGGTTTGGCACCTCGATGTCGGCTCATCACATCCTGGGGCTGAATTAGGTCCCAAGGGTTCGGCTGTTCGCCGATTAAAGTGGTACGCGAGCTGGGTTCAGAACGTCGTGAGACAGTTCGGTCCCTATCTGTCGTGGGCGTAGGAAATTTGAGAGGAGCTGTCCCTAGTACGAGAGGACCGGGATGGACGCACCTCTGGTGCAACTGTTGTCGTGCCAACGGCACAGCAGGGAAGCGAAATGCGGATGGGATAAACGCTGAAGGCATCTAAGCGTGAAGCCCACCTCAAGAATAAGACTCCCATTGCGCAAGCAAGTAAGACCCCCGGAAGACTACCGGGTAGATAGGCCGCAGGTGTAAGCACAGTGATGTGTGTGCTAGGCGGTACTAATAGACCGAGGGCTTAAACCTTCTTTTTCGTTCCTCTTTCTGCTTCTTCTTTGTTCGGTTTTTTGGGTGCGAACAAATTGTTTTTTAACGCCGCGACTTTTGTTGCGGCGTTTCTTTATCTGCGAGTGTCAAAAGAAAAAACATCAGGATTTTTTATGCGCCTTATTGTTTTTTGTTTGTTGGACGCGAGTTCTTCTTTGTTTTTCCGAAAAAAGTTATTTTTTCAGGTAAATGAGCATTGTTTTTGTGTGGAGAATATGTTAGGATAATCTATTATAAGAGTGAATCCTGATCGATCCGGAAAGGCGGTTTTTTATGAAAAAGCAAATAGCAAGGCTTTTGGTCATGGTATTACTTTTCACCGGGGTACCGTTGGCAGAAACGACTGAAAGCACGGTGGTATCCGCCGCACAAAATAGGCTGCCTTCCGCGGTCAGCCTTCTCGGCACAAAGCATTTAGCGCCGGAGGACAATCAAGGCGTCGTGGGATGCTGTGCTTCGGAAGCTGCCGCTTATCTCCAGTTTTCCAATGCGGTTTCCCGTTATTTGCATGCGCAAAATCCCGATATTGACTGGGATCCGTCTTCCGGGAATTAAAGCAATCTATTTTCCCCGAAGTTTACCTATACGCTTGCCGGCTCGTCCACGGAACGGGTTTATGAGATCCTGCGGGATCACGGATGTGCGACCCTCGAGCAATCCACCTTTTATAAAGAGTATATGGGCAACGGGAAATACACGGTCGAAAACGTGACGGAAAACCTTACGTTGAGCGTCGAAGGGACTACGGCGACAACACTTCAAAAAACGCAAATCAATTTCTATGTCGGCAGCACGCTGTATGCGTCAAAATCCTATACGCCGGGCGAGACGATCACACTGCCGACCGCACCGACCAAACAAGGGTATACCTTTACCGGTTGGGAAGCCGATCTTTATGAGCAGGCGTTTTCCTGTATCGATGTGCCTTTCCCGGAAACCATGCCCGGTTGCTCGTTCAACGCTTACGCGGTGTTTGAAAAACCAAAACCACGAAAACCCTTGGCGGCGTTGACCGCAACCGCGGAGTTAACGGAATTAGAGGCGTATATACAATCGCTGGAGACAGCCGACGCGACGGGCATTGCCGGATGTCGGAAGGATTTGTTAGGTTTTTCGTATGGCGATAAGAATTACGATTATTATCACGACGGAGTTCTTGATATCCGTGATTTGGTGCGTTTGAAAAAAATTGCTTTGATGATGTATTATGAGCCCATAGATGACGAATTGCCGCTCGATTGGGACTAACCGTACCGCTTTTTAAGCCTGTTTTTTGTATCCATACCGCTGTGTGTTTGTCAAGTGTTTGACAGCCCACGGCGGTTTTTTAGGGTTGTCATAATTGTGAAACCGCGGACATATGATTTACCAAAAGGAGTTTAGGGACACGGAGGAACCAATATGACAAACGTAAACATTTATAAGGATATTGCCGCGCGGACGGGCGGCGACATTTACATTGGCGTCGTGGGACCGGTTCGCACCGGAAAATCCACCTTCATTAAACAGTTTATGGATAAACTGGTACTGCCCAATATGTCGGAGGCGATCGAAAAGGAACGGGCGAACGATGAATTGCCGCAATCGTCCTCCGGTCGTACGATCATGACCACCGAGCCGAAGTTCATTCCCGAAAAAGGGGTACATATCCGCTTGGATGATTCCGCGGCGATGCACGTGCGTCTGATCGATTGTGTGGGTTATATCGTGCCGAGCGCGCTGGGATATATTGAAGGCGATCAGCCGCGCATGGTGATGACGCCGTGGTTTGAAGAACCGGTTCCGTTTCACACCGCCGCCGAAATCGGCACTCGCAAGGTCATTACGGAACATTCCACCATCGGGCTTTTGGTCACGACGGACGGCAGCATCAGCGATATTCCCCGCACGGAATACGAAGAAGCCGAAGAACGCGTGGTCAACGAGTTAAAAAGCATCGACAAACCGTTTGTGATCCTGCTGAACTGTATGTATCCCGAATCCGCCGAAGCGACCGAAATGGCGGAGGAACTTTCGCAAAAATACGGGGTGCCGGTACAACCGGTCAACTGTCTGGAACTGAGCGAGGACGATATCAAACAAATCCTTTCGCAGATTCTTTTTGAATTTCCGATCCGTGAGATCCGCATCCATTTTCCGCGTTGGATCAATTCTCTGCCGCTCGAACACTGGCTGCGCGCCGAACTGACCGATACCATCAAGGAATCGGCGGGGGAAGTTCATCATATCCGGGATGTTATACGGTTTGAGAGTGCCTTTACAGGCAGTCGGCATGTGGAAAATGTCACGGTCAGCAAAATTGACCTCGGCAGCGGCAGCGCCACCGTGATGATCACGATCTGTCAGCCGTTGTTTTATCAGGTGTTGGCGGAGACCACGGGTCTTGTCGTCGGTGACGAGCAGGAACTGATGGACACCATCGGGGAACTTGCCAAAATGAAAAAAGAGTACATGAAAGTCAAGGACGCGCTGGATGAAGTACAGGCAACCGGTTACGGTATCATCATGCCGGATATTGAAGATCTCACTTTAGAGGAGCCGGAAATCATGAAACAGGGCGGACGTTACGGCGTTCGTTTGCGGGCGTCGGCGCCGTCCATCCATTTGATGAAAGCGAATATTACCACCGAAGTCAGTCCCATCGTGGGCAGTGAAAAGCAATCGGAAGATCTGGTTATGTATTTGCTCAGCGAATTTGAGGAAGATCCGGTCAAGATCTGGGATTCCAATATTTTCGGGAAATCCTTGCATGAACTGGTCAACGAGGGTCTTCATACCAAATTGGCACGCATGCCGGCCGACGCGCGTATGCGCGTGCAGGAAACCATCGAGCGGGTCATTAACGAAGGCTGTAACGGACTGGTTTGCATTATTCTATAACGGATTTTACAAAATTTGCAGAAAGATAACGGTTGTTATGAAAAACGGTTCCTCCTTGATTTATGGGAGGAACCGTTTTTTAGTCTTTACAAATCAAAACTCAGTTTTTATCTTTGACATGCGCGAGCGGATTGGATTCGACCGCTTTTTGGATCTGCCGGTCGGAAACATGGGTATAGATCTGTGTGGTGCCGAGATTCGCGTGCCCCAAAATGTCTTTGAGCACCCGAATATCCACGTTTCCGTGCTGATACATCAGCGTCGCGGCGGTGTGCCGCAGTTTATGCGTGGAAAATCCTTGCCCCGCAAGACCCGCTTTCGCCAGGTTGGTTTTCACGATATACTGTACCATTTTGGTGCTGAGCCGTCGGTGATTTCGACTAATAAAGAGCGCGTTTTTTTCGGTCACGGGCAGTCCTTCGCGCGGACGCACCTCCAAATAGCGGCGCAGAGCCTCCCGGCAGGCGGGGTTCAGATACACGATCCGCTCTTTGTTGCCTTTTCCGGTCACGGTCATGGTGCCTTCGTCGGTCAAATCCGAAAGATCCAGCCCGCAAAGTTCTGAAAGCCGTAATCCGCAGTTCAAAAACAGAGTCAAAATGCAATAATCCCGCCGTTCGTTGGCGCCGTCCACCGCATGAAGCAATTCCAAAGAGTTTTCCAGCGTCAAATGCTTGGGAAGCGCCTGCTTGACTTTGGGAGATTCCAGCATTTCGGCGGGATTTTGGTCAAGTTGGCGGGTTTGTACCGATAAATACTTAAAAAAAATCCGCAGGGTGGACGTTTTTCTCGCACGGGTGGCGGTGTTGTTTTGCAACTCTTCCTTGCAAAAGACCATAAAAGCATACAGATCCGATATCGTAACGGTGCGTACCAGCGCCAGATCGACCCCTTGAATATCAATTTTTGAAAACTCCGTTTCTTTTGGCACAAGCCCCCGCACCAAAAGCAGATATCGGAAAAACGTGCGCAAATCAATATAGTATCCTTCCACCGAACGGGAGGATTTTCCGCGAATGGTTTCGTTATAAGTCAAAAAATCCCGCAGAAAATGGGGACATTCCTGTAAAACCGATAATTTCATCTTGAAACTCCCCTCATGTTGTAGTACAATAAGCATATCATAAAATGAAGGAAGATACAATCTTTCTTGAAATTTTTTTGAAAGTCAGCCTGTGTGAAGGAGAGGAGAACGGTCAACCGATGAAAAAACGAAAAATCCGTCCGGCTGTCAGATGGCTGTTTCTTCTTTGCGTGCTCGCGGCACTCGGGTTCGGCGCGGCAAAAGGCGTCCGGTGGTGGCAAGGCGTTCGCGTGTTTACAGCGACCGATCGCGAAGGCGCGCTGACGTATTTAAGAGAAATTCCGATCCCTGACTTTGTAGATCAACAGTTTTTGCATGTACATAACACCGCTCGCACAGGCGCGAATGTGGAGAAGATCAACGGTATCGTCATTCATTATGTGGGAAATCCCGGTTCGTCAGCGCAGAACAACCGCGATTATTTTGACAAAGAGACCACGACGGTCAGTTCCCATTTCGTTGTGGGGCTGGAGGGGGAGATCATCCAGTGTCTGCCGCTTTGGGAGCGGTCGGCGGCGAGCAATCACCGCAACCGCGATACCGTCTCCATTGAGGTCTGCCACCCCGATACAACCGGACAATTCAACGAAACCACCTATGCGGCGCTCGTAAAACTGACGGCGTTTTTGTGTGAAAACTTATCGCTTGACAGCGATCACGTCATCCGTCATTATGATGTGACCGGGAAACGTTGTCCGCTCTATTATGTGGAGCATGAAGAAGCGTGGGAAACCTTCAAAACCGATGTGCAGACGGCGATACAAAACAAATCCTGACAGGAGGAATACAACGTGTTAGAAACAAAACAACTGGTGAAAGTCTATCTCCCCAAAAAGGGAATGCCGGTGACGGCGCTGAATAAAATTTCATTAAAATTCCCCGAAAAAGGGATGGTGTTTCTGCTCGGGAAATCGGGCAGCGGAAAATCAACCCTTTTAAATGTGTTGGGGGGACTTGACACTTATGAAGACGGCGAGATCATCATCAAAGGCGTTTCCTCCAAGCATTTTAAACAGCAACATTTTGATTCGTATCGAAACACCTATGTCGGGTTTATTTTTCAGGAATATAATGTGTTGGACGACTTCACAGTGGGCGCCAACATCGCGTTGGCGATCGAACTGCAAAATCGCAAAGCGACCGACCAGGAAGTCAACCGCATTTTAAAAGAGGTCGATTTGGAGGGCTTCGGCGCCCGCAACCCGAATGAACTTTCGGGCGGGCAGAAACAGCGGGTCGCGATCGCGCGCGCTCTGGTTAAGAATCCTGAAATCATCATGGCGGACGAACCCACCGGGGCACTTGATTCGGTCACGGGCAAACAGGTGTTGGAAACGTTGAAACGCCTTTCCGCGGAAAAACTGGTCATCGTGGTTTCACACGACCGGGAGTTTGCCGAACAGTACGCCGACCGGATCATTGAACTGTCCGACGGCGTGGTGGTAAGCGACGTAGAACGAGACGGCGAAGCACTCCCCGCCGAAGAACCCGAGACATTGGTTTTCGACGGCAACACCGTCACCGTACCGGGCGGGTATCATATTACTGAGGAAGACCGTGCCGCCATCAACGCGTATATCGACGGTTTGGCGTCGGGCGATCTGACCGTGACGGTTTCGGGCAAAACCGCTTTGCAAAAACAGTTTGTTCCCACCAATCAGACCAAAATCAAAACAGCCGATTCTTCAGAGTTCCGGCTGATCAAATCCAAACTGCCGATGAAAAGCGCCTTTAAAATCGGCGCGAGCGGACTCAAATACAAAAAGATCCGCCTGACGATCACGATTTTGCTCTCCTGCGTGGCGTTCGGCTTGTTCGGCTTGTCGGACACCTTCGGCGCGTACAACCATGTCAAGACCTGCACCAACTCTCTGATCGACAGTGAGATCCGCTATCTGTCGGCGGGGAAGGAGAAAAAAGTGCAGTCGGGAAATTCGTTTAATTGGATCGATAATTCGTACGGACTGTCCGAAGAAGAAATCGCGCGTTTAAGCAAAGGCACCGGCGTGACCATGTACGGCGCCTATGTGCCGGATGATTTTTCCTTGTCGTTTGAAGATCAGGCACCCGTCTCCGAAGAGGACGAAAACGCTGAGGTTTCCCTTTATTCCGCACAATTCAGCGGCGGTTTTGTCACCATGAACGACACGGTTTTAAAGAATTTGGGTTTCCGGGTGCTGGAAGGCAGAATGCCCGACGGTCAAAAGAACGAAATTGCCGTCAGCGAATATGTGTTAGGGGTCTTTCAGCGTAGCGGGTATTTTGATGGCAAAACCTATCAGACTCGCGTGGACGGAACGAAACAACCGGTCATAACAGTGGTTACTTTCGCGAAAGATCTGGTGGGGAAAACCCTCACGCTGAACGGCACCGACTTTACGGTTACCGCCGTGATCGACACCGGGTTTGATATGAAACGCTATGAGAATCTGTTGACAGGTGGCGAGAATCTCTCCCCGGCGGAGCAGATCAAACAATATGTTTTGGCGGCGGAGTTCAATTCCGCTATCAGTTACAGTTATACCGGCATGGTGATGGTCGGGGACGGTTTTGTTGACCGCATGGTGCAAAACCGCTCTCCAAAAGCCAAAATCACCGACGGATGGATGCACTGGGACAGCGAAAACGGCTGGATCAACCCGTCTTATCTGGCGCAGTTAAAAGATGTTCCCAAGGATCAAATCATTTGGGTCGGGGAGGAAAAAACCGAACTCGGCGAAAAAGAATTGATCGTTTCTTCCGACGCCATCGGTGTGTATGACGCAATCGATGAACCGTCGACCGAACCGACCGCCGCGGCCCTTGCGGAAAGCCTGAAAAAGAAAATGGAGTTTACCTTAAACGCCAGAGAGTTTTCCAAAGGCGACGACGGCTATATCGAAGAAGAAGGTTACCGGGTCGTCGGGATCATCGACACCGCGGGAGACACTTCCGGTTTTTGGTCGACGACGGTATGCTCAAAGAACCTCTATGACCGTTTCGCCGAGGGGAAAGAGTATTTCTACAATTTTGCTATCGGCAATCTCCCCGCCACCCGTGACGCGTTGCAAAAAGCCGTGGCGTATTGTTATAACGAGGACGGCGACGTCCGTTTCCCGATTCAAAACTCCGTCACCTTTGAACTGGACAGCATCAATGAAAACTTAAAAGAATTCTCGCGTGCGTTCCTTTATATCGGACTGTTTTTCGCCGCGTTCGCCGCGTTGATGCTCTCTAACTTTATCGGAACGAGTATCGCCTATAAAAAGCAGGAGATCGGGATTTTGCGTGCGATCGGTTCGCGAGGGAACGATGTGTTCCGCATTTTCTTCTCCGAAAGTTTCGTGATCGCCATGATCAACTTTGTTCTGTCAGCCATCGGTGTGGCGGTGGTGACCGCTTTGATCAACAATCTGTTGCGCAACGAAATCGGACTGTTGATCACCATTTTGGATTTCAGCATTCGTCAAGTCGCATTGCTGCTCTTTGTCAGCCTGTTGGTGGCGTTTGTCGCCAGTTTCATCCCGGTCAAGCGGATCGCCTCCAAAAAACCGATTGATGCCATCAGGAATAGGTGAGAAAATGAAAAACATTTTAGAAATGGCGGAAGCGTCGGCAAGGCGTTTCCCCGAAAAAACGGCTTTTGCCGATGACGCCTATGCGGTCACGTTTCGTGAATTGATCGAAAACGCCAAACGGTTGGGGACCGTTCTCGCCGGCGGGGACGTGCGCGGGAAAGCGGTCATGATTTTTTGCTCCCGTTCGGTACGGTGTTTAGAAGCCATGTTAGGGGTTTTGTACAGCGGCGGCTTTTATACGGTAGTCGATGTCGAAATGCCGACCGACCGTATGCGCAAAATCGCCGAAACGCTTTGCCCCGCCGCGGTGCTGGCGGAAAAAGCGCAACTTGACAAAGTACGGGAAACGGGCTTTGACGGAAAAATCGTTCTGTACGAGGAAGCGATCGAACGTCAAGCCGACGAAGCCGTTTTGGCGTCGGTGCGGTCTTCGATGATCGACACCGATCCCGCCTATGTGCTGTTTACGTCCGGCTCGACCGGCGTGCCGAAAGGCGCGGTGGTCAGCCACCGGAGCGTTCTTGCTTATACCGCGTGGTATGCGGATTGTTTCCACATCAGCGAAACGACCGTGTTCGGCAGTCAAACGCCGTTTTATTTCAGTATGTCGGTTTCGGATGTGTTCAGCACTCTGCGGACGGGCGCGACGCTCCATGTGATCCCCAAAATGCTCTTTTCGTTCCCGATGAAACTGTTGGAGTTTTTAAACGAACGGCAGGTCAACACGATCTATTGGGTGCCGTCCGCGCTTTGTATGCTGGCAAACTGGAATGTGCTGGATTACGGTGAACTGCCGCTTGTTCACACGGTTTTGTTTGCGGGGGAAGTCATGCCGGTCAAGCAGTTAAACTATCTGCGGGAAAAACTGCAGGGCGCACAGTTTTCCAATTTGTTCGGTCCGACCGAAACAACGGATATTTGCACATACTATACGGTCGATCGTGTGTTTGCGCCGACCGAGACTCTGCCTATCGGAAAAGCGTGCGATAATTGCGACGTCTTTGTTCTGACCTCCGACGGTCGCAAAGCCAATCTGGGGGAAGAGGGCGAACTGTATGCTCGCGGAACATTTTTGGCGGACGGATATTACAACAATCCCGAAAAAACCGCCGCCGCTTTCGTGCAGAATCCGCTGAATACGGCTTACCCGGAAAAGGTTTATAAAACCGGGGATTTGGTCAAATATAATGAACAAGGGGAATTGCTTTACATTTCCCGCGTTGATTTTCAAATCAAACATCGGGGTTACCGCATTGAACTCGGCGAAATCGAAGCCGCCGGCGGCGCCATCGAACAGATTCGCGCCTGTGCCGCTTTGTATCAATCTGAAACCGACCGTATCCTTTTTGCCTATGAGGGAAAAATCAAGCAAACCGAAACGGTGCGGCAGGAATTGGCTTCCCGTCTGCCGGATTATATGATGCCGGAACAAATTTTCCGGGTCAAAACCATGCCGTACAATCAAAACGGAAAAATCGATCGCAAACAACTGTTGTCACAAGCAACAGAGGAAAACGAAGGAGAATAACCATGGAAGAATTACTGAAAATTTTGAAAACCATCAAACCGGGTGTGGATTTTGAAGCGCAGACCGATTTGATCGAAAGCCGGGTGCTGGATTCTCTGAAAATCGTGCAACTGGTCGCAGAGTTGAATGATACGTTCGATATTGAGATCACGCCACCGGATGTCGTTCCCGAAAACTTTCGCACGGTTGACGCCATCTGGAGCATGATCGAACGTTTGGAAGAGGAATAAGCCCGGCATCATGAATTATATTTCTTATCAATATTTATTGTTTTTTTTGGGTGCCACCGTTTTGTTTTATACGGTGATGCCAAAAACCAAAAAATGGATGGTTCTATTAGCGGCCAGTATGGTTTTTTACTTTCTTGGCAGTGGGCGGTTGATTTTCTTTTTGTTTCTGGCTACGGTCACGGTCTACTTTGCGGGGCTGCTGTTCAACCGGATTGATGACGGTTTCACTCTTTCAAAAAAAGGATTGGAAAAAACAGAACGCAAGCAATTAAAGGCGCTGGTCGCATGGCAAAAACGAGCCGTTTTGACTGCAACGGTTTTCTTTCTGTTCGGCATGCTTTTGTTGTTCAAATATTACGGCTTCTTTTCGGATATCATCAACCCTCTTATCCGTTTTTTGCACGGCAAACGGGAATTGCCCGGCATTAAGTTTTTGTTGCCGATGGGGATTTCCTATTACACCTTGCAGGCCGCCGGCTATTTGATTGACGTTTATCGCGGGAAATACCGCGCGAGCGAGCACTTCGGCAAGGTTGCGCTTTTTCTTTGCTTTTTCCCGCAAATCGTCGAAGGACCAATCGGGCGGTTTGATCAATTGGCAGAGCCGCTGTACGAAGGACATGCTTTTGATTATGACCGATTTACCCAAGGCATTCAATTGATTGTTTGGGGTCTGTTCAAAAAAATGGTGATTGCAGATCGTGCCAATCTGTTTGTCGTCCGTGTTTTTGACAATGTGACCGATTACAGCGGCAGTATCCTGCTGACGGCGGGAATCTTGTATACCATACAGATTTACGCCGAGTTTTCGGCCTGCATGGATATCGTTACCGGCAGTGCGCAACTGTTCGGTGTGCCGTTGGCGTCCAATTTCGAACGGCCTTTCTTTTCCAAGTCGGTCGCGGAGTTTTGGCGTCGCTGGCATATCACGTTGGGTGCGTGGTTCAAGGATTACGTGTTTTATTCGCTCTCCCTTTCCAAAGGATTCATGCGACTTTCAAAATTCATGCGCAAGCATGCGGGGGAAACGGTCGCGTCGCTTCTGCCGGCTTCGCTGGCGTTGCTGGCGGTTTGGCTCGGCGTGGGATTCTGGCATGGCTCCGGTTGGAAATATGTGGTGTACGGCCTGTATTATTACACGATTATGATGGTCGGTATGTTTGCAGAACCGTTGTTGGCAAAGGGATTCGCCGCACTTTCTTTCAAACGTGAAAACCCGCTGCTCAACGGATTTCGCAGGGTGAGGACGTGTGTGTTTGTCGTTTTCGGCATGATGCTTTTCCGCGCGGACACGGTTGCGATTTGGCGAGATATGGTTATCCGCGTTTTCACAGCGTTTGATATCCGCACCTTTTGGGCGACGGTTTTCACCTGTGGAATGGATAAGCACGATTTTTTGATGATTGCGATTGGGGTGGCGGTTATGCTCGTCATCAGCCTGTTGCAGGAAAAAGGCGTGCAAGTAAGGAAGACTTTGGCGGCGCGGCCTTTGCCTGTCCGTTGGGCAGTTTATCTGGCGCTGGCGCTGTCCATCATTATTTTCGGGGCGTATGGTTACGGTTATGAATCCGTGGGCTTTATTTACGTTCAGTTTTAGGAGGAAACAATGAAACAAAAAATATTATACACCGTTCGGGTGGTCGCTTTTTTGTGTGTAATGATTTCATTGATTGTTGCCTCTTCCTATTTGCTCGCTCCCAAAGACAATACCCCGGAAGGGGGAATCAAAAACCCGGTTGCGCACGGCTTTTTATCTGAACCGAAAAACACCATTGATATTGCTGTTATCGGTAATTCCGACGCATACGGCGGCTTTTCTCCGATGGAACTTTGGAACCGATACGGGTATACCGCGTATGTCGGGGCTGAGGGCAAACAATCGGTCGCACAATCATATGTCATGTTCAAAAATATGCTGGAGGTACAAACGCCCAAAATTCTAATTTTGGAAACCGACAGTGTTTTCGATAAAAACAAACTGGGGATCAGTATTGCTAAAATGCTCAACGCGCAGTTGGGCGGTTCTCTTTCGGTTTTTGAATATCATGACCGGTGGAAACGGGTGCGCGCAAAGGAACTTCTGAAAAAACCAAACTATACGGCGCACAACTATGCGAAAGGGCAAATGCTCAGCAATACGGTCAAGCCGTATTACGGCAAGGAATATATGAACCCCACCGACGAAAAAGAGAGAATCCCTGTCGCGTCACGCCGTTCGCTGAATACGATTATAGAAACCTGTCGGGAACGCGAGATAGAGTTGCTGTTGGTGGAACTGCCTTCCCGCACATCGTGGAATATGCGCCGTCACAACGGTGTGCAGGATTGGGCGGACAGAAACGGCGTCCCGTTTTTGGATTTGAATTTGGATCGTGATTCCTTTCATTTCAACTGGAAGCAGGATACGCGCGACAAAGGCAATCATCTGAACACCTCCGGCGCCCGTAAAGTGACCTTGCATATCGGCAAATATCTTTCCGAACATTATACGCTTCCCGATCATCGGAACGACGGGGCGTATGCGCGCTGGCATGAAGATTTTCAAGTGTATTTAAAAGAAGCAAAGATTTGATGGTTTTTTAAAAGTAGGAGTTTCGACAATGGCAGATAGCAACCAAAGTATTGCAAATCTGATTTGGTACGGCTTGGAAAAAGGGCTGTTTGAAGAGCGGGACCGTATTTACGTCACCAACCGCGTTTTGGAGATTTTACAGCGGGAGGATTACTGTGAAACCGCGCCGGACGGGCAGATTTCCTTGGAGGATACGCTGAAAGAACTGCTGGACGACGCCGTGAAAAGAGGCTTGATCGAAGACCGTGTTGTTTATCGCGATCTGTTTGACACCAGATTGATGGGGGCGCTTTTGCCGCGCCCGTCGGAGGTGACGGCGGCGTTCCGCACACGGTATGCCCGTTCTCCCAAAGAGGCGACCGACGCGTTTTACCGGTTTAGTCAGGACAGCGACTACATACGCCGATACCGGGTGAAAAAGGATATCAAATGGGTCGCGCCCACGTCTTACGGCGAATTGGATATCACCATCAATCTTTCAAAACCCGAAAAAGACCCCAAGGCGATCGCCGCCGCCAAAAACGCGCCGCAGTCCGGGTATCCCAAATGCCTGCTTTGCCGCGAATGTGAAGGATATGCCGGCCGGATCAATTTCCCCGCGCGTCAAAATCACCGGGTCATTCCGTTAACGATCAACGGGAGCGACTGGTGTTTCCAGTATTCTCCTTATGTGTATTATCCCGAACATTGTATCGTTTTTTGCGCACAACATACGCCGATGGCGATCAATCGTTCGACTTTTTGCAAACTGCTGGATTTTGTGCGGCAGTTTCCGCATTATTTTGTCGGTTCCAATGCCGATTTGCCTATTGTGGGAGGTTCGATCTTAAGCCACGATCATTTTCAGGGCGGGCATTATGAATTTGCCATGGCAAAAGCCGAAATCGAAGAACCGTTCGTCTTTGACGGGTATGAAGACCTGACCTGCGGGATTTTGAAATGGCCGATGTCGGTCATTCGTCTTTCGGGCAAAGAGCCGGAAAGGCTTGTGGATCTGGCGGATAAAATCTTGACTGTCTGGCGCAGTTATACCGACAGGGAAGCCTTTGTTTTTGCTCAGACCGACGGCGTTGAGCACAATACCATTACCCCCATCGCCCGCAAGCGGTCAGACGCCTATGAACTGGATCTGGTTTTGCGCAACAACATCACCACCGAGGAACATCCGCTCGGCGTTTTTCATCCGCACGCGGAACTCCATCATATTAAAAAGGAAAACATCGGCTTGATCGAAGTCATGGGGTTGGCGGTGCTTCCCGCAAGACTGAAAGAAGAAATGTCTCTGTTGGAAACCGCGCTTTTTGAAAACCGCGATCTAAAAGAAGATCCGATTTTAGCCAAACACGCGGCATGGGCGGAAGAAATTCAAAAAAAGCATCCGGAATTATCGCGTGAAAATGTTTCGGAAGTTTTGAAACAGGAAATCGGCGAGGTGTTTTTGCAGGTGCTTACGCACGCGGGCGTTTTTAAATGCACGCCCGAAGGCCGGGCGGCGTTCCGTCGGTTTGAAGAAAGTGTCAACGCATGTTCTTAAACGTTTTCTCACAAGTTTGCGTGCTGATGATTTTGATCGCTTTAGGGTTCGTGGCGGGAAAAGTTGGCTTTTTTAACGAAAGCGGCGCTAAGACGTGCGGTCAACTGGTCATGTATTTTGTCACGCCCTGCGTGATCATCAAATCGTTGATGATGCGGTTCGACGCCGGGGTCCTCCGCTCCATGGCAATCAGTTTCTCGTTGACGCTGTTGCTCTTTATCGTCACCATTTTATTCAGCCATTTCCTGCTTCATGAAAAAGACGTCAAACGCGAGCGCGTTTTGCGGTTTGCGGCGGTCTTTTCCAACTGCGGCTTTATGGGACTGCCTTTGCAGGAGGCGCTTTTAGGCGACGAGGGTGTTCTGTACGGCTCGGTTTATGTGGTGTTGTTCAATATCGTCGTTTGGAGTTACGGCATACGCCTGATGAGCGGCGACCGGGGATCTGTCTCCCCGAAACGGCTTTTGATCAATCCGGGCATTACCAGTCTCCTGATCGGACTTATCCTGTTTTTGTTTTCAGTTCCGGTTCCCGCGCCCTTGCGGTCGGCGGTTTCGCACATGGCGGCGATGAATACGCCTTTACCCATGCTGATCATCGGGTATCATTTGTCGCAAAGTCATTTGTTGGCGGCGTTTCGAAGCCCCAAAGCATTGTTTGCGATTTTTTTGCGAATGGTGGGGTACCCCTTCGCTTCGTTAGGACTTTTGTGGTTGCTTGGGGTCCGCGGCGTATTGTTAATTTCTTTGGTGATTTCGGTAAGCGCGCCTTCGGCGGCGCTGACCACCATTTTTTCCGTGCAGTATGAGGACGACACCGAACTTTCGGTCAATTTGGTTTCAACCGGCACGCTGTTATCCATGATTACAATGCCGCTTGTGATTACGGCGGCCACATGGTTGGCATAAAGATACGACCCCTTCCGGGCAAAGCCCGGAAGGGGTCGTTTACGGAAGATGATATTACCGCAGTTTTTTGCTGATACGAAGCAGCCGGACAATGATGGGACTTAAAACGACGTTAAAGCCCAACTCGAACAGGAAATTGCCGCCGACTAACACAAAGAGCATAAACTTCCAAACCGAGGCGCCGGCCGCCCATTCGGTAAGGGTGGGCAGGAAAAACACCAAACAACCCAGCAGAAAAACGCCGGTATTAACGACAGGACAAACGACAGCGGCCGCCAGCACCGCGGCATAGGTGTTGAATTTGGCGATTAAGCGGTAAACCCAACCCGCGGCCAATCCGCAAAGGGTTCCCTTGAGCAATACGGTGAGAACAGTCCCGGGAACGGAGACCGCCAAAAACGGCGCGGCGTCGCCGCTGGTCAGGTAGGTGACATAAAAAGCCGTCTTCGTTTCATTCCGCATCCGGTTGTTTTCATGCACCAGAATACAAAGCGCGGCAAGGGCAAGCCAACATAACACCAATACCGAGGTGTAATACTGCATACCGGGATCCTCCTTTTTCCTGTTTTTTGTGGAAAAAGCAAACCGTTCTTAAAGCGAATCCAAATAGCGTTTTACCGCTTTGACGCAGGGAAACGCTACAAGAGCACCGCAGACGATCTCGATCGCACAGTTGAGTCCTACCCAGGCGAATACAAACATGAAAGGATTGAATACTTTTGTTTCGCTCATTGCGCCTTGAATCGTAGCGCCTTTCACAAACAAAAGCATCAGTGCCGCCATGAAGAAAACGGTGTTGAAGACCGGTCCTGCGAGGGATCCGACGAGAAACGGCCCATTGCTTTTTTTGAAAAATTTTGAAAGAATGCTGAATATCACGCCGGTCAGTAAGCCGGCAAGTACTCTGGTGGGGAAACAGACCAAAAAGGCAAAAAAGGGATTTTCGTCCAGCAAAGCGGCGCCTAACGGACTGAAACCAAAACACTGGAAAAAGGATGTAAGACCGAAAACGCCGCCCAGCAGAGCGCCCGCCCAAGGACCGTACAGCATGGCGCTGATGGAAACGGGGATCAGCGACAGGGTGATCTCAAATCCGCCGGGAATGGCGACCGTTACAAAGGAGATCGCGATCGTAATGGCGGTGAGCAGCGAAAAGATCGCTAACTTTCTGGTTTGTTCTTTGGATGTTTTTGACATAATGATACCTCCGATACTGTCCCTTCCGGGTACAGTTCTTTTTTATTTGCAAACCGCGTTTCGCGGGTTTTGCCGGAATAGAAATTGCTTAATGATTGCGTTCGTAAATGGAACGCAGACCGTCAAGTAACAGATTTTCGTGATAGATCATATGATGGCGGCAAAGAGCGACGATATCTTTAGAAAGACCGCCTGTTGCCACCACGGTGGCGCGAACGCCGAGTTCGCGTTCGATTTGATCGATCAAACCGTCCAGCATGGCGGCGGTTCCGTAAAGAAGACCGGCCTGCATGCTGGCGACCGTGTTCGAACCAATGACCGAGCCGGGGGCTTCCAGGGGGATGGACGGAAGAAGCGAGGTGTTTTCGCAGAGGGCTTTGAGCGTCAGCCGTACGCCTGCCGAAATGGTGCCGCCCAAGAAGGTGCCGTTCGAGTCCAAAACACTTAGGGTGGTAGCCGTGCCCATGTCGATGACGATGCAGGGCATTTCATACGCATCCAAAGCGCCGACGGCGGCGGCGACCAGATCCGCGCCGAGTTGAGCGGGATTATCGATTTTGATGTTCAGACCGGTTTTGACGCCGGGTCCCAACATCATGGGAACAATATGGAACAGTTTGGATACCGCGTCGGTGATCGCGCTTCCCGCGGGCGGCACGACCGACGAAATGATGCAGTCTTCCATGTCATCGGGATCGATATGATAGAGATCCAAAATATTGCGGATCTCCACGGCGTATTGATCGCCGGTTTTTTTCGTGGAAGTCGCGAGGCGGGCGGTAAACGTCAGAACGCTCCCCTCATAAGCGCCGAGGGTGATGTTGGAGTTGCCGATATCCACTGTCAAAAGCATAAAATCCCGCCTTTTCATTTTATTTCCTTTATTATAGCGTGAAAACCGCCGAAAATCAACAAAAAGATTGACAAACCTTTGAAAGGCTGTTATAATACAGGGTGCTGATAAAAAATCGGCTCCTTGCTTCGCGCGCGACGCGAGGCCAAATGTCCAAAGGGAGGTGAAAGGAATGGCTAATCAATACGAAGCGGCCATTGTTCTTTCCGTAGCACAGGGTGAAGAAACCACCACGGCTTTAAAGGAAAAGTTCAATGATCTCATCGCAAAAAACGGTACCATTGTCAATGTGGACGAATGGGGCAAACGTCGTTTGGCGTACCTCATCAACGATGAACCCGAAGGGTTCTATGTGTTCTTCACATTTGAAAGCGAACCGGCGTTCCCCGCAGAACTTGAGCGTATCGCCAAGATTACCGACGGCGTTTTGCGCGTCATGGTCATCAAAAAGTAAGGAGGCAGAAAAACATGTTTAACATTGTGGTTTTGACCGGCCGTTTAACAGCGGATCCGGAACTGAAAACGACCCCAAGCGGTATTTCTGTTACCTCATTTTCGATTGCGGTCAACCGTCGTTTTGCCCGTTCGGGAGAAGGGCAGCAAACCGACTTTATCAACATCGTGGCTTGGCGGCAATCGGCGGAATTTGTGGCAAAGTATTTCAAAAAAGGCAGTATGATCGGGATCGAAGGTTCGATCCAAACCAGAAAGTATACCGATAAGAACGGCAACAACCGCACCGCATTTGAAGTGGTGGCGAATAACGTCCAGTTTGTGGAATCCAAACGCGATTCTGCCGGGCAGGACAATACNNGGACAATACCGCCGCGCCCGCGGCTTCGTTCAGCAACGCCGAAGCGGATGATTTTTCCGATTTGGGCAGCGTTTCGGATGACGATTTGCCGTTTTAATTTTTGCGCAGGGCAAAAGACCCCTGCCGGGCATCTTTCTTCAAAATTACAGCAGAGCCGGTAACAGTTCCGGCGACCCGTGAAGGAGGGTTTACCAATGGAAAACGAGAAAAACGATAAGATGCGCAGAAAAGGCCGCAAAAAGGTCTGTCACTTCTGTGTGGATCGCGTGGAAGAAATTGATTATAAAGACGTTGCACGTCTTCGTAAATTTGTATCGGAACGCGCAAAGATTTTACCGCGCCGTGCGACCGGCACCTGTGCCAAGCATCAGCGGGAATTGACAACGGCGATCAAACGCGCCCGTCAAATGGCGCTTTTGCCGTACATCAACGACTAAACGGTAAAAAGGAAAAGCGGAACTTTCTCTTTTGGGAAGTTCCGCTTTTTTATATCCAAAACCTTCTTATAAACGGATCAGTTTTTTGCGCAGGAAGGTTTTGAGTTCCCGCAGGCGGAAGAGCAGGGTGTGGATCCCCATATAGGTGGGGACAGAAAGAATGAGAAAAACGGTCAGGATCAGACCGCTGCCGAAGGAAAGCGGCACGAGCGAAAACAGATCGGCAAAAACGATCGCGCTCAACAACAGTGCCGCCGCCATCAGGACAAACAACCAGGCGCGCAAACGGTTAAAGGGGCGGGAGGTCGAAAAGAGCATCAAAAGTCCGATCAAGCCTAAAATCATGGCGCAAACGGTGGAAATTTCGTCTTTGGGAATGTCAAACGCCAAATAAAACAGCATGACACCGATCACCATGAACAAGCCGGAAATCGCGGCGGGAAGCGCCCGGTGCAGAACATTTTTCAAGAAATGCCCGTGAACAAGACTGCGGTTGGGTTCGAGCGCCAACACAAAGGAAGGAAAACCGATGGTCAATGCCGAAATAAGAGACAGTTGAGAAGGTTCCAACGGATACGGCAGGGTGAACAGCAGGGTAATGAGCGCCAGCACAAAGGAAAAAATATTTTTCCAAAGGTAGAGAGAAGCCGAACGTTCAATATTATTGATGACCCGCCGTCCTTCCGCTACCACGCTCGGGAGTGCGGTAAACTGGGAATGGAGCAGCACAATATCGGACGCTTGCGCCGCGATTTCCGAGCCGGACGCCATGGCGATAGAGCAGTCCGCCTCTTTGAGTGCCAACACATCGTTCACGCCGTCGCCGGTCATGGCGACGGTATGACCGGCGGCGTGCAAAGCACGGATCAGTGTTCGTTTTTGTTCGGGCGTGACCCGGCCAAACACGGTGTAAGAAACCGCGGCGCGCGACAGTTTTTCGTCGGTGTCCAGCGTGCGCGCGTCGACAAACCGCTCACACCCGACGATCCCCGCCCGCCGTGCTACCTCGGCGACCGCGACGGGATTATCGCCCGAAATGACCTTGACATCTACTCCGTTTTGAGCAAAATAGTGGAAGGTTTCGGGCGCTTTCCGGCGAATCTTATTGGTCAGCAGGATCAGTGCCAGCGGCGTGATGGAGCCGGTCAGGGTTTCGGGATCGCCATCGGTTTTTGCCAGCAACAAGACCCGGCAACCCTTTTCCGAATAGGCTGCCACCCGGGATTCGATCTCGGAAAACCGGCCAGCTAGCAGAATATCGGGCGCGCCAAGCAGATACGCGCCGTCCGAAAAATGAGCCGCACCGTATTTTCTTGAGGAAGTAAAGGGCAAAATATAGTCGGCACTTCGAAGAGAAGAACCGGTGTAATATTTTTTCAGCGCGGTCATGGTATCGTTATCAGCCTGATGGGCAAAGACGTAATCCGCCATCCATTGTTCGATTTCCTCGACCGTCAGCGAGTCGTCTAACGGAACGGTATCCTCCACCGTCATTTTGTTTTCGGTGATGGTGCCGGTTTTGTCCACGCAAAGGGTATCCACCCGCGCGAGGGTTTCGATACAGTCCATCTCGTGTACCAGCGTTTTGCGCTGCGTCAGCCGCACGACCGATGTCACCAGCGCCAGACTGGTCAGCAAATAAAGCCCTTCGGGGATCATTCCCACCAAAGCCGCCACGGTCGAAATAATGCCTTCGCGATAATTAAGGCCCAGCCAGCCGATCTCTTTCCACAGCATAAAGGCGCCAAGCGGGATCAAAGCGATTCCGATGATTTTGACCAACCGCGTCAGCGAAAGCATCATTTCGCTTTTGCCGCGCTTTTTGGCGCGTTTGGCGTCCAAGGTCAGTTTCGAAGCAAAACTGTCGGCGCCGACAGCGGTCAGGCTTGCGTAACAGCGACCGCTCATTAAAAACGAGCCGGAAATGAGCCGGTCGCCTTTTTGTTTGGGGATCTCATCGGCTTCCCCGGTGATCAGCGCCTCGTTTGCCACCGCTTCGCCGTCAACCACGAGCGCGTCGGCAAAAATCTGCGCGCCGGCGGTGAAAAGCACCAGATCACCCTGCACCGTATGGTGAATGCCGACGGTTTGTTTTTGTCCGTCCCGGATGACGGTGCAGGTGCGTTCGGTCAGCAGGGACATCTGATCCAGTGTCCGCTTGGATTTGAGTTCTTGTACGATCCCGATGGCGGTATTGGCGATCACCACCACCATAAAGGTCAAATTTTTATAAGAACCCGCGATGATCACACCGATCGCCAACAAAACAAAGATGGCGTTGAAATAGGTGAAGATATGCGATTGAAAAATCTGCCCTACGGTTTTGGTGGGCGGGTCGATTTCGCGGTTATCGAGCCCCGCGTTTCGCCGACGCGTTACCTCAGCGGCGGAAAGCCCTTTTAAATCTGTCATGTTTGACATCCTTTATTTCTTGATACCCTTATGATAGGGCTTTTGGATAGGAAAGTCAACCGCTTTCCTGGCGGTTTACAATTTTTTTACAAAAACTGGACAACCGAAAAGCGTTATGGTACAATGAAGCAAAGAAAATCGGGAGAACATCATGCGAAAACTCTGGAAGTATCTAAAACCTTATCGGAAAGAATGTTTCTTAGGACCTCTCTTTAAATTAGTGGAGGCTTTGTTCGAACTGGCGGTCCCGCTCGTGGTCGCCAACATGATCGACATCGGGATCGGAAACGGCACCGGCGGTGACCGCGGTTTTTTACTGGCGATGAGCGGTGTGTTGTTGCTGTTGGCTGTTTTGGGGCTTGCCTGCGCACTGGCGGCACAGTATTTTGCGGCGCGCGCGGCGGTCGGCTTTTGCGCGGATGTCCGGCGGGATCTGTTTGCCCATATTCAGACCTTTTCCTATTCCCGGTTGGAGGCGCTGGGAACAGACACCCTCATCACCCGCTTAACAGGGGATTTGAACCAAATCCAGTCGGGCGTGAATTTAACGCTGCGGCTTTTGTTGCGCTCGCCGTTTGTGGTGTTGGGAGCGGTCGTCATGGCGTTTACGGTCGATCCTCCCGCGGCGACGGTTTTTGCCGTAACCGTTCCGCTTTTGACCCTGGTGATCTTTGCGGTTATGCTGGCGGGCATTCCGCTTTATAAAACCGTTCAGAAAAAGTCGGACGCCCTGCTTGCAAAAATCCGGGAAAACTTATCGGGTATGCGGGTCGTGCGGGCGTTTTGCCGGGAAGCGGAAGAAGAGCGGATCTTCGGGCAAAAAAACCGCGAACTGGCGGCGACGCAGATCAAAGCGGGAAACCGTTCCGCGATCCTCAATCCGGTGACCATGGTGCTGATCGACTTCGGGATCGTCGCGGTCATCGCCGCGGGCGGGGTACGGGTCTTTGCGGGTGCGCTCACCCGGGGCGGCGTGGTCGCGCTCTATCACTATATGTTGCAGATTTTGGTGGAACTCATCAAATTCGCGTCCTTAGTCATCACCGTTACAAAGGCGGTCGCCTCGGCAAAGCGGGTGGCGGCGATTTTGGCGACGCCTTCCGGCATGGAACAGGGAAATCAGGAAACCGGTGACGAAACCACCAAGAACGCTGCGGAATTTCGGGGCGTTTCTCTTACCTACGGCGGCGAAGAAGCCTTGCATGATATTGATCTTGCCCTTCCGCGCGGCGCGTTGGTGGGAATCATCGGCTCGACCGGTTCGGGGAAAAGTTCGCTGATCCATCTGTTGCCGCGCTTGTATGACGCGACCGCCGGCACGGTGTTGGTCGACGGTGTGGATGTGCGGTCATATTCCTTTGCCGCCCTTCGGAAAAAGGTTGCCGTCGTGCCGCAAAAGACGGTTTTGTTTGCGGGAACGGTGCGGGAGAACCTGAAAATGGGCAACGCCGACGCCACAGATGATGAGTTGTGGAAGGCGTTGCGAATTGCCCAGGCAGAACAGACGGTGAAAGAAAAAAACGGTGGTTTGGATTACCCTGTCGAACAGGAAGGACGCAACTTTTCGGGCGGACAGCGGGCGCGTCTTGCCGTCGCCCGCGCACTGGCGGAGAAACCGGAAATCCTGATTTTAGACGATTCGTTGAGTGCGCTTGATTATGCGACAGCGGCGGATTTGCTAACAGCACTCAAGACCGCGTCGACCGTACAGACGGTTCTTTTGGTGTCTCAGCGGGTGGCGGCGATCCGCCGGGCAGATGTTTTGGTGGTGCTGGAAGAAGGCGCTTTGGCAGGAGTCGGGACCTATGAATCCCTAAAAACATCGTGTGAAGTCTTTCGGGAAATTTGCGCTTCGCAGGAGGAATTGTGATGAAAAACACCACCGTCATCAAACGGCTCTTCAAAGGGCAGTCCCGCGTGGTCGCAACCCTTGGCGTTTCGCTCGGATTTTCGCTCATTCAGGTCGTCGGCAGTCTGATGATTCCGGTTTTGGCCGGTCAAGCGATCGACGCGATCACCGAAGAAGGCGTGGATTTCGCGGCTTTGCGAACACCGCTTTCGGGGATCGTTCTGTGCGCTGTTTCAGCGGGGATTTTCGGATGGATCGCCTCGGCTCTGCACAACCGGGCGGCGTATGAAACGGTGCGGAATTTGCGGGAATGCGCCTTTTCCCGCCTTCAACAAATGCGCGCCGCCACGCTGGACGCGCACCCTCACGGCGATATCGTAAGCCGGGTGATCAACGACGCGGAACAACTGGCGGATGGCTTGATTTTAGGTTTTTCTCAACTGTTTACCGGTGTGCTGACCGCTGTGATCACCTTGGTTTTCATGGTCAAAATCTCTTTTGTGGTGGCGCTGGCGGTCGTGGTGTTAACGCCGCTTTCCCTCTTTACAGCGAAATTCATCGCCGGAAAGACCTATCGTCTGTTCCGCCGGCAATCCGAAACACGTGGGCGTCAAACCGCCCTGATCGGGGAAATGATCGGACATCAAAAAACACTTCGCGTGTTGGGATATGAAGACCGGGCGGTTTGCCGGTTTGAAGAGGTCAACGAGCAACTCCGCCGGGATTCGGTGAAAGCAGTTTTTTCGTCTTCGCTGACCAATCCGGTCACGCGGTTTATCAACAACATCATTTACGCCGTGGTGGGATTGATGGGCGCATGGCTTGCGTTAAACGGTCGGATTACCGTGGGTGCATTTGTCAGTTTTTTGGCGTATGCCACGCAGTATACCAAACCGTTTAATGAGATTTCGGGCGTGATGACCGAACTGCAAAACGCGTTTGCCTGCGCGGATCGGGTGCTGGAACTGATCGATCAGCCGATCGAAACCGAAGATCCCGCGGCGCCTCCGTTCCCTGACCGGGTAGGGGAAATGAGGATGGAAAAAGTTTCGTTTTCCTATGAGCCCGGCAATCCGGTGCTTCGGAATTTTTCCTTCACGGCAAAAGCCGGGCAGAAAATCGCCATCGTGGGACCGACGGGTTGCGGGAAAACCACGTTGATCCATTTGCTTATGCGGTTTTACGAACCGACATCAGGTCGCCTTTTGGCGGACGGAGAAGACCTTCGTTTGTTTACGAAGGAGAGTTTGCGGCGGCATTTCGGCATGGTGTTGCAGGAAACCTGGGTGATGAACGGAACCGTGCGGGAAAACATCGCTTTCGGCAAACCCGACGCTTCGGAAGAGGAAATCGTCGCCGCCGCCAAAGCCGCACGGGCGGACGGCTTTATCCGCCGCTTGCCGAACGGTTATGACACGGTGATCGGCAACAACGACGGCCTTTCCGAAGGGGAACGGCAGTTGCTTTGTATTGCCCGGGTCATGCTCTTAAAACCGCCGATGCTGATTTTGGATGAAGCGACTTCTTCCATCGATGCGCGCACCGAGATCAATGTGCAAAAAGCATTTTCCCGCTTAATGGAGGGAAGATTATCTTTTGTGGTGGCGCACCGTCTTTCGACCGTGCGGGACGCCGACTGCATTTTGGTGATGAAAGACGGACGGGTGTTCGAGCAGGGTACCCACGAGCAGTTGTTGACCGCAGACGGTTTTTACGCAAAATTATATCAAAGCCGTTTAGCGGGCGGAGGACTTTAAGAGAAACGGTTGACGGTGATAGCAAAATGTGCTATACTGAACAGGAAAGGACGGAGAAAAGTCGATATGTCGCTTTTTAAAGGAAAAACGCTTTTGATCACCGGGGGAACCGGTTCGTTCGGGAACGCTGTTCTCAACCGGTTTTTACAGACCGATATCGGGGAAATTCGTGTGTTTTCACGCGATGAAAAAAAGCAGGACGATATGCGCCATGAATTTCAGGCGCGGATGCCGCAGGTGGCGGAAAAAATCAAATTCTTCATCGGGGACGTGCGGGACATTCAGTCGGTACGCAACGCCATGCACGGGGTGGACTATATTTTCCACGCGGCGGCGCTCAAGCAGGTACCGTCTTGCGAATTTTTTCCGATGGAAGCGGTGCGAACCAATGTCATCGGCACGGAAAATGTGCTGACGGCGGCAGTCGAAGAAGGGGTGGAATCGGTCATTTGTTTAAGTACCGATAAAGCCGCTTATCCGGTCAACGCCATGGGCATTACCAAAGCGCTTGAAGAGCGGGTGGCGGTGGCGAAGAGCCGGACGGCGGGAAAAACCACGATTTGCTGTACCCGCTACGGGAATGTCATGTGCAGCCGCGGTTCGGTCATTCCGCTGTGGATCGATCAGATCCGTTCGGGTCAGCCGATCACCATTACCGATCCGAACATGACTCGTTTCATCATGTCGCTCGAAGAAGCGGTCGATTTGGTGATTTTTGCCTTTGAAAACGGGAAAAACGGCGATCTGTTTATCAAAAAAGCGCCGGCTTGCACCATTCAGACACAGGCGGAAGCCGTTTGCGAGTTATTCGGCGGCAAAACAGAAGACATCAAAATCATCGGGATCCGTCACGGCGAAAAGATGTACGAAACTCTGTTGACCAACGAAGAATGTGCCAAGGCGGAGGATATGGGCGACTTTTATCGCGTCCCTGCCGACCAGCGGGGTTTGAATTACGACCAGTATTTCAGCGAAGGAAACGTCAAACGAAATCCCCTGACTGAGTTCAACAGTAACAACACCGAACTCTTATCGCGGGATCAGGTCAAGAAAAAACTCAAAGCCCTTTCCTATATTCAGGAAGAATTAAAACGGTAAATAAAATGGCGGCAACTTGCCGCCAAAATCAAAGAATTCAGGTTTATCGATAGGCTGAACGGCTTGCCCTCGCGGCAAGCCGTTTTCATAATCACGGGATTTCGGGTGAATACTAAGGGACGGTGAAGAAAAAATGGTCATCCTTTTTTCAGGGAAAAATTGTGTAGAAGCCAACGAAATCACGGAAATATTGAGTTGTCACGGCGCGGTTCTCTGCCCGGAAAGCCGTGTAGTGAAAGAAAAACCCGGCTTTTTTGCTGTCCGCTGTCATCGCCCTTGCGAGATACGGCTCTCCGGGGGGACGGCGGTGGTTCTTGACCGTACCGACCGCTTTGCTTCTCAGCGGTTGCCGGCGGGCATGACCGGGATCTGTGAAGAGGAAAACCGCGCCGCGCTCTCCCTCTTCCGTGAAAACAGCGTTCCGGTCGTCACCTGCGGCATGAACGCCAAAAGCACGGTGACGCTTTCCAGTGTGGGAGAAAAAATGTTTTTGGTGGCGCTTCAGCGGGGATTGACCGATCGCTTCGGCAGGATGATCGAACCGGGAGAATTCCGCATTTCGTTTCAAAAGGAATACCGCCCGTTTTCGGTTATGGCCGCGCTGACGGTTTTGTTGTTAAACGGGTTGCCGCCGTCGGATCTGTGAGGGATTGCGCTTACACAGATTTTTTCAAAATCGCGGTCATGACGGTGATATCATCTTCATGACGGTCACTGCGGCGCCTGCGAGCGCCCTCGCACAGCCGTTCGGAAAGTTCCTGCGCCGTACCGCCGTTCCAGGCTTCCAGTTCGGTGCGGATCCAATCCGTACCGTCGCAGACCGCGCCGTCCGACAACAGCACCACAATGTCTCCGACTTTACATTTTAATACCGCTTTATCAAAGCCGATATCTCGCAAAATCCCTGCGGGAAGCGAAGTGCTTTCGGCTTTTCCGCACCGCCCCGAACGACGAATCAGCGTGGGGGCGGCGCCGGCTTTATACAGTTCGATTCGTCCGGTGAACAGATCGATACTGGCGATATCGAGCGTTGCCAGCGATTCATCGGTGGATTTAAACAGCATGGAGGAATTTAAAATCTTCAGCGCGGAATCGTACCCGAAACCGGCTTTCAAAAGGCGGCTCATCAGTCCCGATGCCATTGCGCCGTCTACCGCGGCGCGACCGCCGGTTCCCATGCCGTCGCTGAGGATCATGATAAAGTGCCCTTTTCCGTCCGAAAAATAACGATACGCGTCTCCGCAGACGGATGAAGCGCAGGCGCTTTTTTGTTCGACGCCGATATCGATCCGCAACGCGGCGTGTTCGCTCAGACAAATCAGAATGTTCTCCGAAATCATATGCACGGCCGGCACATCAAAATCCCGCTCGCAGGCTACGGAGATCAGTTTCATGATTTGATATTTGTTTAAGACAAGGTCTTTGGTTTTGCGGATCTTCATTTCCAAATGCGCCCGGCCGTATCGATCCAGACGACAGGAGCACTCTTCGCTCTGAATATTCAAAGCGTGTAAAGCCGCCGCCGCTTTTTCGGCCAGAGCGGCGTCATATTTTAAATCATCTTCCAGATCCGCCGCCATTTCGGACAGCATCGACGAAAGGCCGTCAAACTGGTCGGACACCACCGAACGAATCTCTTCAATGCGGTTTTCAGCCGCAAGGTGAGCGGCGTAATCGGACATTCGCCGGTAGACGGTGTTCGCCATGCCCGAAGTGCGAACGCAACGACCTTGAAAAGATTCGGGGGCGGCTTCTTCCGGCTGTTTTGAACCGTTTTTCACGGCGTTTATCATGCAGAGAAGGGCATTCATTGTTTCTTCGCGGCGCTTTTCCCAACAGTGAAGACGGAGTTTACAACCGGCACAGGCTTCCTGTTCGATGGCGGAAATGACCTCGCTGAAATCGGGAGAATTGATTTTGGAAAGTTCGTTCGCCACCTGATCCACCGTTTCGGAAACGTCGGACAAAGCGTCCGACGCCGTTTGCAGGCGGAGAGTGACCGCGCGTTGCAGGTGGGCGGAGGCGAGCAAACGCGGCCGTACCGAAAATAAGCGGCCAACCGTGGTATCCGCCTGCCGGGGAAGCAACAAAAAGGCAATGGTGGCGCAGCCGATCTCTCCGGCAAGTTTCATTGATAAAAAGGAATGTCCGCCAATGATCATCAGCAGAATACAAAAAACCGAAGGAACGAGGGCTTGTACTGTTTTTCCAAATCCGCAAACCGCGCCGGCAAAAAGACCGGTCAGCGCGTAAAGACAGGCGACCTCTCCCGAAGCGCCTGCTAAAAAAGAGGAAAAGGCGAAGGTGGTTCCGCAGATAGCGCCCGATACCGTGCCGCCGTATTTGGCGGCGACCAAAACCAAAAAGAATCCCGCGGCCGAACCCGCAAAAATACCGCCGATGGGAAAACTGTCCAGCCCCATAGTCAGGACGGCAAGGAAAAAGAAGAGTGAAACGGAACTCTCGACCGGCGCGCTCAAAGCGGGTTGCGAGAGTTGTCGAAGACTTTCCCGAAAGACGACGGCGCCAACTGCCGCCAGCAGACTTTCCGCAAGAATACCCACAAGACCGTGACGAATGTTGTGGATCGAAACCACCGAAGTGAAAAAGATCGCCAAAAAGCAGATGCTGCTGATAAACAACGGATGATTGCTGATTTTCGGGATTCCGCTTAACAAAAGCCGGACGGCCAGCACCGCCAGCATCGCCGCAAGAAGGCGGAACGCGCCGGTCGAGACGGCGGGGAGGAAATATCCTCCAAAAACGCCGATGGCGACCGCCGGCACCAGACTTTGCGGGCAACCGGCCAGCAGGGAAAGACCAAAGGGAACCAGACTGCCGGCGACCGTGGCTCTGGCACAGAGGAATCCCGCCAGCCCCGCTCCTACATGGAACGCGCCGGCGGCGACAAGGCTTTTGGTTTTAACAAAATCTTTTCCGGCAGAGACGCTTACAAGTTCTCTCAACTTCTTCACCGTGCCTTTCTTTAAAAATGTTTTCGGATAGTTTCATTATAAAGCCTGTCCGTCGCCGAATTTGTCAAAAGCCACCCGAAAAGAAAAAAACTTTTTGCCGAAAAAGCAAAAAAACACCGATCGTACATAAAAAAGCCGTTTGGGGGAAGAATAGGGGCAGAACAGGGAGAAAGGAAGAGAGATTTGAAAAAATACACAAGTATCTGCCTTGTCGTGGTTTTGCTGATCGTCGGATGCGGTTTTGCGACGGCGGGGCTTTCCAAAATCGGATCCCGCTCGGAAGAAGTGCGCAGTATTCAGCAGGCGCTTAAGAATCGGGGATATGACGTCGGCGGTGTTGACGGCATTTTCGGCACCAAAACCCAAAACGCGGTGATCCGTTTTCAGCGTGACAACGGACTTACGCCCGACGGTATCGCCGGACCGAAAACTCTGCGCGCGCTCGGGATCACCGGCACAAACAGCGGTGCGACCGGCGGCTATTCTTCTTCGGACTATAATTTGCTGGCGCGCATCATTTCCGCCGAGGCAAGGGGCGAGCCGTATCTCGGACAGGTCGCGGTGGGCGCGGTGGTGCTGAACCGGATCGAGCACCCTTCGTTTCCCAATACGCTTTCGGGTGTGATTTATCAAAAAGGCGCGTTTTCCTGCTTTTATGACGGACAGTTCTATGAAGCGGTCGCGGACAGTGCGTACAGCGCCGCCAGGGATGCCATCAACGGTCTTGACCCGAGCGGCGGCGCCATTTATTATTATAATCCCGCCACGGCGACCAACCGTTGGATCCTGTCAAGGCCGCTGATCACCACCATCGGCAAACACCGATTTTGCAGTTGAAATCGGGTGGCGAAAATGGTACAATACCCTTTGGAAAACAAAAGGGGAGAAAACCATGCAGTGGAGAATACAAAACGGTGCGGTCGATTTGTCTGGAGAGCCGATTTTGCGGAAAATTGATTTTGAGATCAACGACAACTCGAAAATCGCCGTTGTGGGCAGAAACGGATGCGGCAAAACCACCCTCATGAAACTGATCGCCGGCTGTCTGTCCCCGAACGAGAAGCCCTGTTTGACGGTTGCGGGCAAACCCAAAATCGCGATGCTGGATCAAATGACGTTTGAAGATGACCGGCGCACGCTGGTCGAAGAGATCCGCTCGGCTTACGGGGAACTGTTGGCTCTGCAAAACGAGTTGGAAAACGCCCGCCGGGAGATGGAGTCCGCACAGACTGAAGAAAATATCTTGACTTATACCACCTTGCTGGATCGTTTTGAACACGCGGGCGGCTTCACATTCCAAAAGGAATATGAGGGCGCCTTGCGGCATTTCGGGTTTTCCGAAGAAGAAAAACAAAAACGCCTTTCGGCGTTTTCGGGCGGTCAGCGCACCAAGATCGCGCTTTTAAAACTGGTGCTGTTAAAACCGGACATTCTGTTGCTGGATGAACCGACCAACCATTTGGATATTGAGGCGACAGAGTGGTTGGAAACCTATTTGAAAACCTATAAAAAGGCTTTTGTCGTAGTTTCGCACGACCGGATGTTTTTGGATCGCGTGGCGACCGAAGTTTATGAGATCGAACACGGTAAAACCGAACGCTACGCGGGGAACTACACCCAATTTATCGAAGAAAAGAAGAAGCGAAGCGAACAGCGTGAAAAGGAATATCAGGCGCAAAAAAAGGAGACCGAACGATTGGAACGGTTAGTCGAACGGTTCCACGCCAAAGCGACCAAGGCGTCGATGGCGCAGTCCAAGGAAAAGCAACTCGAACGGATGGGACCTCTTAAAAAGCCCGATTCGGCGGATAACCGCACCTTTCACGCCGATCTTCAACCGGATGACGCGGGCGTTAAAGATGTTCTTTCCATCGAAAACCTTTGTATCGGATATACCCATCCCTTAGCCACGGTGAATTTGGAGATCAAGCGGGGCGACCGGATCGGGATCATCGGCGGAAACGGGCTCGGGAAATCGACCCTGATCCGCACCCTGACGGGCGAGATCCCTCCTCTTTCGGGCAGGGCGGTTTTCGGCCCCCGGGTGACGGTCGGGTACTTCGATCAGCAGATGGCGCGGGTCGTCGGGCATGAAACGGTACTGGACGATTATCTGACGGCTTTCCCGGACACGGTCGCTTCGGAAGCGAGAAGCGCGCTGGCGGCTTTTTTGTTTCGGGGAGAAGACGTCTTTAAAACCGTGGATAGGCTGTCGGGCGGGGAACGCGTGCGGCTCTCTCTTTGCAAAATTTTCCGGCGCCGCCCCAATTTTTTGATTTTGGATGAACCGACCAACCATATGGATATCATCGGGAAGGAAACGCTCGAAGACATCCTGTCCGCCTATACAGGAACGATCCTGTTGGTTTCGCACGATCGGTATTTGATTCGCAAACTGGCGCAAAAACTGCTTTGTTTCGACAAAGAGGGTGTGAAGGTTTTTCCCTACGGGTACGAGCAATATCTTGAAGAAAAACAGTCGGCGGGACAACCCGAAGCGGCAGTCCTCGAAGAGCGACCGAAACAAAAAAAGACCTTCACAACGCCCGCTAAGGAAAAGGCCAAAAAAGAGCGGGCAATCGCGAAGGCGGAAGAAACCGTTGCGCTGTTAGAGGAAAAACTGGGCGGGTTGCAGGCAGAATTGCAGGACGAGGAAAACCTTTCGGATTATTTAAAACTTTCGGCGCTGCAACAGGAAATCGAAGCGTGTGAAATCGAATTGGACGCGGCGCTGGGCCGTTGGGAAGAATTAAGCGGGGCTTGACCGCACGGTTATTTTTTCTTGCCGTAAGGGATATATTTCACCCGGCGTTTTTTCAGCCGTTGGTAATTCAACCGGATACATAGAATGATAAAAATGATCACAGCAAGAATGGCGGCGACCAGCAACACCTTCATATAAACGGAAGAAAAGAACCGTTTGACCGCTCTTGCCGCGATCAGCAACCGGCTGGCTTCGATATCCTCTCCGGCGATCAGGCGGACAGTGCCGATGACCTGTTCGGCATAAACCACGTCGGCGGAACCTAACACATCCCCTTTTTGAATGGGGGCGTCCACCGAGTCGGCCTGCAAATGCGGCTTGATCAGAATGGTGGAGTCGTCCGCTTCGTTGGGCAGAACGGTCACAAAGGGCTTTTCAAAGTAAAGCGAAGCAAAATCGGTATCCAGGGATAATTCGACCGGAATTTCACAAACCGGTTCAGTCGAGTTTGCCACTTCTTTAAACGAAAAATTGTTGAACGCCCAGCGGTAAAGATTGGCACTGTCGGTAAAATGGCGGGTGCCGTCGGGCGGACAACCCATCACGATACACAAATACCGGTACCCATTATAAAAAGCCGTGCTGACAAGGCATCGACCGGCTTCATCGGTGTAGCCGGTTTTCACACCGTGCGCGTACTGATAATAATAGTTGGTATTCGGGTCTTGCAAAAAATTGGTGGTCGAAAGCGTTCGCCGCCCCGAAAAATTGGTGGCTTCGACCGTGTAGCGGGCGCTTTCGCATGCGGTTTGGAAGGTGTTGTTTTTTAAGGCGTATTCGGTCAAAACCGCAATGTCCCGCACGGTGGTGTAGGTTTCCGGGTCATGCAGTCCCACCGGGTTGCTGTAATGGGTGCCGGTAAGCCCTAACGCCTGCGCTTTTTCGTTCATCATGGCAACAAAATTCTCCACGCTGTCACCGTAATACAGCGCGGCGAGATACGCACAGTCCCCGTAAGACGCCATCAGCACAAAATAAACCAAATCGAGTTGGGTGATCTCCTCCCCGACCCGCAAATTCGAAACCGCGCTACCCGTACCCGAAATAATGGTTTGCACTTCTTCGGTCATGGTCACATGCGCGTCCGGATCAAACCGGTCGCTTTCCAACATCAGCGTTACGGTCATGATCTTGGCAATGGACGCGGGATAGACCTTTTTATCCGGATCTTTGCTGTACAGCACTTCGTTGGTATCCAGCGACATCAGCATGGCGGCCGAGGCGGAAAGATCCACTCCCGTCGGCTCGTAAGCCGTGGCGGTCAAAGTCGGAAAAACAAGGGCGCAAACACAAATCAGCACGCAAAAAAAAGAAAAAGTTTTTTTAAGCATGGAAATCTCCTTTTGTTTGTGGTATAATCATAGTATCTGACAGAAAAATCAAGAATCTGTTCTTATTATAACATAACTTGACGGATTTTAAAGTCCCAATTTTCAAAAAAGGCGGAAAAACCGATGGTTTATGTAACCGGGGATATGCACGGCTGTCTGGAACGGCTGTACGATAAAAATTTTCGAAAACTGAAAAGCGGCGACGTCTTGATCGTTTGCGGCGATTTCGGATACATATTTGACGGCGGAAAAACCGAAAAACAGGTCATCGACTTTTTGGCGACCAGACGGTTTGTCACCGCTTTTGTCGACGGCACGCACGACAATCTCGACACCATTTCCCGCGCGCGGGTGACCTATTGGCACGGCGGCATGGTGCATCGCATTCAGGGGAATCTGATCCATTTGATGCGCGGGCAGATCTTTGATATTGAAGGCAACCGCTTTTTCACCTTCGGCGGCGGCGAAAGCACCGATAAGGATATGCGCCTTTCCACCGGCCTTTGGTGGCGGGAAGAAGAACCTTCGCCGGCGGAAATGGCAGAGGGCGCCGCGCGGTTGGACGAAGCGGGCTGTCGGGTGGATTACATCATCACCCACGAACCGCCGTCTTTGGTCAAAAGCGCGATTTTACTGCGCCGGGGAGATACCGACCGCACCAACAAACTCAACGGCTATTTGGAGGAGATCGGGCGCGCCTGCACCTTTCGGCATTGGTATTTCGGTTCTTTGCATGAAGACCGGGTCATCACCGAGCATCACACCTGCGTGTTCAAGAAGATGATCCCGCTGCCCGCCCGAACGGCTATGATTCAGCGTGAACAAGGAGAACCGGCAGAAGAAGGGTTCGCCCTGCTTTCCTGACAGGCAAGGCGATCGGTTTTTTGCCGAAAACAGAAAGACGAAAACGGAGAGTACTCACCCATGCAAATACATTCACCGGCAGTGACCGAAACGGATCAGCGCATATATGCCGACCGGGTGGCGGCACTGCTTCCCACCCTCTATGGCGAAACGCCTTTGGCCTGCGTGGTCACCTACGGCTGTCAGCAAAATGTCAGCGATTCCGAGCGCTTCAAAGGGCAGTTGACCGCGATGGGATATCGCCTGACCGAAGACCGGCAGGCCGCCCATTTGGTTTTATTCAATACCTGCGCCGTGCGGGAACACGCGGAAGACCGCGTTTACGGCAACATCGGACGCACCAAAGCCATGAAAGAAAAAGATCGCAACCGGCTGGTGGTGGTCTGCGGCTGTATGGCACAGCGCGAAAGCGTGGCGGAAAAGATCCGCCGCAGTTATCCGTATGTGGATATTGTGTTCGGCACGCAGGTGCAACACCGGTTAGCGGAATTTGTTTATCGCCGCCTGACCGCGCACGAACGGGTTTTTGAACGCGAGATGGACAACGGCGAGATCCCCGAGGAAATTCCTGTTTGTCGGGACGGCGGCCCGAAGGGTTGGCTTCCCATCATGTACGGATGCAACAATTTCTGCACCTACTGTATCGTCCCGTACGCCAGGGGGCGGGAGCGATCCCGCGAACCCGAGCGGATCTTAGCGGAAGCGAAAGAAATGCTTGCCGCCGGGTATCGGGATATCACACTTCTCGGGCAGAATGTGAATTCCTACGGAAAAGGGGCGGCGCACGGCGTCAACTTTGCGGAACTTCTGCGACGGCTGAATGCGCTTGACGGCGAGTTTATTTTGCGGTTTATGACTTCTCACCCCAAAGACTGCACAAAAGAACTGATCGACACGATCCGCGACTGCGAAAAGGTCAGTCATCATTTGCATTTGCCCTTTCAAAGCGGCAGTGACCGCATTTTAAAGCGCATGAACCGGCAGTATGACCGTGAGAAATATCTGGAACTGATCGCCTATGCCAAAGAACAAATTTCCGATTTGTCCCTGACATCGGATGTGATCGTGGGCTTTCCGGGCGAAACCTATGAAGATTTTTGCGAGACTTTGTCCCTGATCAAAACGGTGCGGTTTTCCTCGCTGTTCACGTTTTTGTACTCTCCGCGGGAGGGGACCCCCGCCGCGGTGATGGACGATCCGGTTTCCCGCGAAGAAAAGGGAAAGTGGTTTGATGAACTGCTGCGCGCGCAAGAACGCATTTCGACTGAGATCCTGCACGAACAGGTGGGAAAGACCCTGCGCGTGCTGTGTGACGGCAAGGGAAGCCGGGAAGGATTTTTATCCGCCCGCGCTGTGGGAACGGCAACGGTGGAATTCCCCGGCGCTCAAGAACAAATCGGGACGTTTGTCAACGTCCGCGTTTCCGGGGCGGAAGGCGGGCTGACCGGCACCATCGTTTCTTAATGATACAAAATACCGAAATTTTATCAACAGAAGGGGATTTTATCATGGATGTGATCGAACAGGTAAGAATACTGGGCAAAGCAATTCAAAGCGACGAGCGGTTTCTTCGTTATGCGAAGGCGCGCCTTGCAAACGACGCCGATGAAGATTTGCAAAACGCCATCGGCGAATTCAACGTGATCCGCATGGAAATCGACCGGGAGGTTTCTTCCGAGCAAAAGGATGATGAAAAAGTCACGGCGCTCAACGAAAAACTCCGCCGGATCTACAGCGAGATCATGTCGTCCGACGCCATGGTGGAATACAATACCGCTAAAGCGGAACTCGACCGCATGGTGGATGACGTGCAGACGATCCTTTCCAAGTGCATTGACGGCGAAGACCCTGACACTTGCGATACCCACCGCGACTGCACGGGCAGTTGCGACACGTGCGGAGGTTGCCACTGAGTTTTTTCACTGAAAAGGATCGGATCAGCCGGGAAAGGGAACGAACAGGATGGGTAAAAACAAAGAATTATCCCCCATGATGCAACAGTACGAACGGATCAAGGCGGAAAATCAGGAGAACATTTTGTTTTATCGCGTGGGCGACTTTTATGAAATGTTTTTCGAAGACGCCAAGATCGCTTCGGAGGAACTGGATTTGGTGTTGACCGGGAAGGATTGCGGGCAGGACCAACGCGCACCAATGTGCGGCGTTCCGTATCACAGTTGCGAGGCCTATATCGGCAGACTGGTGGAAAAAGGATATAAGGTGGCCATTTGTGAGCAGACAGAAGACCCCGCCAAAGCCAAAACCATTGTGCAACGGGATGTCGTGCGGGTGGTTACGCCCGGTACGGTCATCGAGGATTCTCTGCTCGAAGAAGGCCGCAACAATTATCTTGCGTCGCTGGCAATCTCTGCCGACGGAGCGGGGCTTTGCTTTACCGACGCTTCCACCGGTGAATGCCATGTGACCGCGATATCGCCCGAAAACATGGAATCGCGCGTGATGGATGAGTTGATGCGTTTTTCCCCGAGCGAGATCCTTACGACCGCCCGCTTGCAGGCGGTCTCGGCAAAGATTTGGGAGTTGATCCATGACCCGAACCGGTTCAACACGTTGGTCACCCTGCGTGAAAACACCGCGTTTGACCCGGCGGCGACCGAATCGCGGTTGCTGGATCAGTTCGCGATCGGCTCTTTGAGCGAAATCGGCGTCATACCCGGCAGCCCGTCTGCGGCGGCGATCGGCGCCACCATCGATTATTTATGCGAAACCGGCAGAAGCCGGCAACTTTCGGTCAACCGGGTGGATGTTTACAGCGATAAACAGTATATGCGGTTGGATATGACGGCTGTGCAGAACCTCGAACTGATCGAAACCATGCGTACGAAATCCAAGCGGGGTTCTCTGCTTGGCGTGTTGGACAAAACCAAAACCGCAATGGGAAAACGCCTGATGCGCGCGTGGATCGAACAGCCTTTGATGAATCTCGCGCAGATCCATTTGCGGCAGAACGCGGTGGACGAGTTGTGCGGAGATCCTATCCTGCGGGGCGAAACCATCGAAAGTCTTACGGGGGTCAAAGACGTCGAACGCGCCATGACCAAAACGGTGTACGGCACCGCCATGGTGCGGGAGTTGATCGCCATTCGGGATACCGCCCGCCGGTTTCCGCAGATCAAAGCGGTGGTTGCGGGCGCGACCTGTAAAATGCTCAAAGAAATCTACGCCGGGATCGATCCGCTCGAGGATATCGCGGATTTGATCGGCGCGTCCATCAATGAAAAAGCCCCCGCCACCTTGCGGGAGGGAGGCTTGATCAAAGACGGCTATAACGCCGATGTCGATCAACTTCGAAACGATATGAACCACGGCGCCGATTTCATCGCGGAAATCGAAACACGCGAGAAAGAGCGCACCGGGATCAAAAACCTGAAGGTGCGGTACAACAAAGTGTTCGGGTATTATATCGAGGTCACCAACTCCTTCTTAGACAAAGTGCCGGAGGATTATATGCGCCGTCAGACCCTGACGGGCTGTGAACGTTTTGTTACCGAGGAATTAAAAGAAATCGAAAAACGGGTGTTGTCCGCGAAAGATCGGGTGATTCAACTCGAATATGAACTGTTTGATCAGATTCGACGGACCGTTGCGGCGGAACTTCGCCGTTTTCAGGACACCGCCGCCGCCATTGCACGGCTGGACGTGCTCTGCTCCTTGGCGGAGGTTTCGGTCAGCAACCGCTATTGCCGTCCGTTGGTCAACGCCGGCGGCACGATCACCATCAAAGCCGGTCGGCATCCGGTGGTCGAAAAAATGTTAAAAACGCCGTTTGTTTCGAACGATACTTTTTTGAATATGCAGGACGACCGCTGTGCGGTCATCACCGGACCGAATATGGCGGGAAAATCCACCTATATGCGGCAGACGGCGATCATCGTGCTGATGGCGCAAATGGGTTGCTTTGTTCCGGCGGATATGGCGGAAATCGGTATGGTCGACGCTGTTTTTACGCGGGTCGGCGCGTCGGATGATCTGGCCGCCGGGAAATCCACCTTTATGGTGGAAATGAGCGAAGTGGCGGATATTCTCAAACACGCCACCAAAAACAGTCTGCTGATTTTGGATGAAATCGGTCGCGGCACCTCTACGTTTGACGGGATGTCGATCGCGCGCGCGGTGCTGGAATTTGTGGTCGATAAACGAAAACTCGGCGCGAAAACGCTTTTTGCCACCCATTATCACGAACTGACCGAAATGGAACGCGAACTTTCGGGCATCAAAAACTATAATGTCGCGGTCAAAAAGCGGGGGGATGACATCACCTTCCTGCGGCGGATCGTGCCCGGCGGCGCGGATGACAGTTACGGCATCGAAGTCGCCAAACTCAGCGGCATTCCCGACACGGTGATCGAACGCGCCAAACAGATCTTGAAAAAGACCGAAGAGGAAGGCCTCGTCACCTACAAACCCGCCGCACAGCCGGAATGGCAGTTGCCGCTGGAAATGCAGGGCGCAAGCGAGGTTTTGAGAGAACTCAGACAGATCGATGTCAACACCATGACGCCCATTGAAGCCATGCAGACGTTGGCGGAAATGGTGAATAAAGCAAAAGAGTTTTCAGAGGATTGAATTCACCGAGCGTGAAAGGATTAGACAGGAAAAGAGGCGAAACCATGTCGGTTATTCAACTTTTACCCAAACAGGTTGCGGAATTGATCGCCGCGGGCGAGGTGGTGGAACGCCCCGCTTCGGTGGTCAAAGAATTGGTGGAGAACGCCATTGACGCGCACGCGCATACCATTATCGTTGAAATTCAAAACGGCGGGGTCCGCTTGATTAGGATCACCGACGACGGATGCGGCATGTCGCCCGAAGACGTTCCGCTGGCTTTTTTGCGCCATGCCACCAGCAAGATCCGAACCGAGGACGACCTTTCGTCCATTTCTACCTTAGGCTTTCGGGGGGAGGCGTTAGCGGCGATCTGCTCGGTGGCGCGGGTGGAGGTTTTCACCAAAACCGCCGACGCGCTTTTGGGGTTCCGCTACCGCATCGAGGGCGGCGAAGAGAAAGAAAAAGAAGAAGCCGGCTGTCCGAACGGGACAACGATTCTGATTCGGGATCTGTTTTATAATACGCCCGCCCGCATGAAGTTTTTAAAAAAAGATGCCACCGAAGCCAACGCCGCGGCGGCGGTCGTCGAAAGAATTGCGCTTTCGCACCCGGAAATCGCCTTTCAAATGATTCGTGACGGCAAACAAATTTTAAACACCGCCGGCAACGGCGATTTGCGCGGCACGGTATACAGTGTGTTGGGACGGGAATTTTCCGGCTCGCTTTTGCCGGTGGAATATACGGCTGACCGTATCCGCGTAACAGGGCTTACCTGCAAGCCGGTGGCCTGCAAGCCGACTCGCAATAGCCAGTATGTCTTTTTGAACGGACGTTTGGTGCGTTCGGGCACGGTCATGGCGGCGGCGGAACAAGCCTATAAAAACAGTGCCATGGTCGGGAAATTCCCCGGGTTTGTGCTGTATTTGACCATTCCGTACGACACGGTGGACGTCAACGTCCATCCGGCAAAAACGGAAATCCGGTTTTCAGACGAACATCGCATTTTTGAAGCGGTTTACGGCGCGATCAAGGACGCGCTCGCGCAGGGAGACGCCCGGCCGGAGATCCGCTTTCATCAGCCGGAAAAACGCCCCTTTGAGCGCATGAGTACCGAACAATACCGCCAGCAGACTTTGGAAACCGCGACCGTGGCGGAAAAAGCGTATCCCAAACCGCCGAAGGCGAGCAGAGATACGGCTTTGCGCTTTCACACGCCGCTGGCAGTTCCGTCAGATTTGGGAAATCAGTCGACGGTTGCGTTCTTCCATCCAACGATGGAAAAACCCTCGGATCAAACACGGCCGATTGTCTCGTTAAAGGACAATCATGATCGAACATTCCCGAAAACGGTTCTCACACCGCCGCCGGAAGAAAAGGCGGAAACACCGCGCACGCCGAACCGGACAGCCGTTTCGGTGGACATTGAAAAAGAGACCGACGAACGTCCCCCGGTGACGGTTATCGGGCAGGCGTTTGGCACCTATCTGGTCGCGCAGATGGGGGACAGTCTTTTCCTGATCGATAAACACGCCGCCCATGAGCGGATATTGTTCAATCAACTGAAAAATACCCAAACAGTCGAACAGCAGGCGTTGTTGACCCCGGCGCGGGTCACTCTGCCGCGGGAAGAATATGACGCGGTTATCGCCGGGGCGGATAAACTGCTGGCTGCCGGTTTTGAAACCGAGGACTTCGGGGAACGGACGGTACTGGTGCGCACGGTTCCCGCTACCCTGACCGGGGAAGATGTTTCGTCACTGTTAAGCGAACTGGCGGAAAGTCTGCTGAAATCGTTTGACACGGATCTTGGGCGGTTGGAAGACCTGTATCACACGGTGGCTTGTCGATCAGCGATCAAAGCCGGGGATCATACCGGCCGCGAAGAAATGCAGCGTCTTGCCGAAACGGTGCTGTACGGCGATGAGATCCGCTATTGTCCGCACGGGCGGCCGGTGGCGTTTGAAATCAAAAGGAGGGAACTGGAAAAGCAGTTCGGCAGAATCCAATGAAAGGGATCAAAACGATTTTTGTGGCGGGGCCGACCGCTTCGGGTAAAACCGCGCTGGCGGTAGCGCTGGCGCGCCGTTTTGGCGGCGAAGTCATTTCAGCGGACTCCATGCAGGTTTACCGGGGAATCCATATTGCTTCCGCCGCGCCCGACGAAGAGGAAAAACAGGGCGTCCCCCATCATTTACTGGAATTTTTGGAGGCAACGGAACAGTTTTCCGTGGCGGACTATGTGGAAAAAGCCCGTGCTTGCGTCATGGATATTCACGCACGCGGCCATCTTCCTGTCGTAGCCGGCGGAACGGGGCTGTATATCCGGTCTTTGGCGGAAAACCTTGTTTTTCCCGAAGAAAAAACCGATCCGGCTGTGCGCCGCGAATGGGAAGAACGCTTTGAGGAAAAGGGCGGCGAAGCCATGCTGCGGGAATTGGCAGCCATTGATCCGGTGACCGCCTCGCGGTTGCATCCGAATGACCGTCGGCGGATCGTGCGGGCGTTTGAGATTTATTCTATGACCGGCAAGACCGCCGCCGAGCAAAACGAACTCTCGCGGAAAGGCGAAACACTTGTGAAACCGCTGATCGTAGGACTTACTTTTTCAGATCGTGAGCAGTTGTACCGCCGGATCGACACCCGGGTCGACCGGATGCTCGAAAACGGTCTTTTAGAAGAAGCTAAAGCCGCGTATCAGCGGTGTGAGGGAGGCGCTTTTCAGGCCATCGGGCACAAAGAACTGTTCCGGTATTTTGAAGGCGGATGTTCTCTGGAAGAAGCCGCCGAGGATTTGAAACGACAAACCAGACGATACGCCAAACGGCAACTGACGTGGTTTCGCAAAGAAAAAGACATTCACTGGTTGTTTGCTGACCGGGAAGATGTCGAAACGGAAGCCGCACGGCTGGTCGAAACATTTTTAAAGGAGGGTGCGCCATGAAAGGAACGACCGTGTTAAAAATCGCGCTGTTTTTATTGGGAGCGGTATTTTTGATCCATCAGGCGATTTCTTCGCTCTATAAGCCGGTCAAGACCCAAACCGTCGTGTATGACACGGTTTCCGACGGGCAGACCGTGACCGGCGTGGTTTTGCGGAACGAAACGCCGGTCGTTTCCAAAACGCAGGGGGTGACCCACTTTTTGGTCGGAGACGGCAGTCATGTTTCGAAAAACGGCGTGATCGCCAATTTATATGACAGTGAAAGCGCCTCGATCACCCTGACCCGCCTGACCGAATTGACCCAACAGCAGAAAGAACTCAAAGAACTGCTTCATTATAACGATTTACAGGCCGCCGACCTTGATCTGCTCAGCACCAAGGTGTCGGAGGCATTGGATTTGCTGATTTTAAGCCTGTCTCT
>LXOW01343658.1_pt3 | contig 40693 bp, 43 predicted proteins | sample 1368591 | NCBI WGS metagenome assembly LXOW01 (sample SAMN04884650, study PRJNA319009) | bovine gut metagenome | isolation source: Cow rumen | host: Bos taurus | place: Italy: Legnaro (PD) | collected 2014-07-09
CTTTCCTTGGAAAAATACTTCAAAACCTATTGTAGGAATAGAATGGAAAGTATAGAAAAATCTAAATTCACCATTGTTTATTTTTATAGGCGTATGTATAGAAACAGGATGGAAATTAAATATTCTCTTAAAAGCTTCAGGAGTTAACCCTGTTAAGGCAGAATACTTATAAACAAAGCTTTCCATAACAGTTTCGGTTGTAAAAAGATTTATTCTTTTTTCTTCAATTAATTTTTGAAGTAAACCAGAATCGTGGTCATCGTGAGCATGTGTTAAAATACAACTGTCGATTAAGCTTGGATTTATTTCCATTGATTTTATCCAATAAGTGCTATCAACAGGAGGATCTACCAATATACCTCTTTTATTTACCCATAAAATAAACCCGCTAGTTAACTCTTTAGCGTCAAAACCAGAGCCAGAACCTATTACAGTAATGCCAAAAGTTGGTGGTTCAAATGGAGCTGTCGGTTTACTTCCAGAAAAACTGTATTCGCATGGTTCAATATCTAGAGGTATTTCTGCTAATGTATTCTTACCATCTACAACTTTTAAAGTATTCTTAGTGCGTTCCAAAGCAATACCATTAAACGGTACACGGTTATCTGGACCCCAAGATATTGGCGTAACCATATCGGTAAGTTCAGCTTTTCTGTTACCAGATAAACTCAAAGGTCTTAAATATTCCATTTCTGAACGAAGATTTGGAATTTGATCTTTTGGAATCCAATAAGGATATTCTCTGGTTAAATTTATATCTTTAGGCCCTAGTAACGCTTCGCTGACAACATTTAAAACAGTATCAATCTGGTGTTTGTAGCCTATTAATTTTATAGCTCTTTTTTTAACAAAATAATTATAATATACAGGGAATTCTGTATCAGCCAAAGATATACCACGATCGGCAGAATACATACTATTTGGTATGACAAAAGTATCAGGAACGTCTCCAAGAATGTTTAGCGTATCTTTTATTGTTTCTGGAGGTGCGCCTACCTGAAAATTACCATTTGGCGTTTTTACTAAAACGCCGCCTCGTGTTAACTGAATAACTTCGACAGACATTTTCCTTGCTCTTTACATATATATATGCAAAATATAATAAAAAAGTTAGTTTTTTGCAACTGCTTTATTATGAAATCTTGCAATTAATTAGTTTTTTCTGATATAGTTCATTAAATAAAGGTGAAACTATGCCAGAAGATACAACTAATACTAATGTAATTACAAATACATCTGATACCTCAAATACCTCAGAAAACAAAGACAATGAACCTCAAAAAGAATATACTCTTACAGAGGACCTTGAAGAGATAAAAAAATGTGATATTGTTCGAGAAATATGCATAAAATTACAGTTTGGGAAGCATCCAAATAAAGAAATAGATGCTTTAATAACAAGACGTTTTAATATTGATATTTATGAAGTAAGAAGCAATGTACTTTTAAGAACTTTCATTACAATCTCTTCAATATTTTTTATTGGTATTACAACCTATGGAATTATATGGTTTATTAACGCTGCAATTAGCGAAAATATGTGGCTTGCAAAAACATTGTCACCCATATTTGGATTTTTAACTTTAGCTGGAATGGCAATAGCTATTTTTATACCGTTTCCAGTTATAGATGAAAATAAACTAACCGCAATGGTTAATAAAGAAATACAAAACCTAGAAGAACAAGCAGGCTCTGAAACAAAATGAATAAGAAAACACAAATAAAAGAAATAATATCTGTATTCTCTAAAAAATATCCTAATCCAGAATGTGCTCTAATACATATGAACCCATGGGAATTACTTGTTGCTACAATTCTTTCAGCTCAATGCACAGATAAAAGAGTAAACATGGTCACTCCAGATTTATTCAAAAAATATCCTACCGCTAAAGAGACAGCAAAAGCAAACATAGAAGAACTAGAAGAATTAATAAAATCTACTGGCTTCTACCACAACAAAGCCAAAAATATAAAAGCCTGCGCCGAAGTATTAATTAATCAATACAATGGCACTATACCTCAAAATATAGAGGAAATGATTAAACTACCAGGAGTAGGAAGGAAAACAGCCAACGTAGTTTTAGGAAACGCTTTTGGAATAGCCTCCGGCGTTGTAGTCGACACGCATGTTTCAAGAATTTCCCAAAAACTTGGGCTTACAAAAGAAACTGACCCTGTTAAAATAGAAAGCGATTTAAAAAAAATAGTTCCACAAAAATATTGGATTGCTTTTTCCCACTGGCTTGTCTTTCACGGGAGAGAAAGATGTATCGCCAGAAGGCCTCAGTGTGACAANNGAAAAAATGTCTGGAATTTTATTAATAGTATCATTAATAGTTCTAATAAATTATCTTGAAAATCAAAAAAAAGAAAAAATAAAAAAAGAGTTTAAAGATTACGCCTCAAGTAACAATTTTAAATTCATAGATACTTACCGAAAATTCGATTTTAGCACATTTATTAACAATCTGTTTAATTCAAACAATAATTCCAATGATAATAATTCTGTGCCAATTATTGATTTAATAGATAATAATTCAATGCTTTCAGTTGGAACTATTGAAAACGTCATAATAAAAAAAGAAGAAAAATATACCGTTTATTGGGGAGATCATACTTATTTCACAAGTTCAGGAAAGAGTAGAAAAGCTCATAATTGTTTTTTTGTAGCTATAGAATGTGATGACCTACAGATTCCTTCCTTTTTTGTAAGAGACGAAGCTGCAGTATTTGATTATTTAGGAAAGCTTTTGGGCGGTCAGGATATTAATTTTAAGGGCGATAACAATTTTTCTCCGAGATTTGTTTTACAAGGTAATTCAGAAGGCGATATCAGGCGATTTTTTACTACAAAAATAAGAAATGCGTTTGTTACTTACGCATCCAATTGTGGTTTTAAAATTTACGGTCAACAGAATTCAATAATTATACATGTAGAAAAAAAACTATCAACAATTAACGAAAGATTAGACCTCGAAAGAAAAGCTAGAGGTATTTTTAACGCTATGTATTCTGAACAAATTAGAGACTAAAAACATAAATAATATAAGGAGGCAATATGAATGATACTTTAATTGATTTATTTTCTGAATATGGTATGGTGTTTTTTATCTGTTTGGCCTTAATAGCTGGTATTCTATCTATATACTATGAAAATAAAAGACAAAATGAAATTACCAAAAATCTTAATTTATATGCGAAAAGTAACCATTATGAAATCTATAATAATGATTATAATATGAATAAACTTCACATTCCCAAAGTATTTGAACAAGGACATGGTATAACTATAAAAAATGTTTTAATTAAAAGAGAAGAAATGTATAACACTTACTGGGGCGATCACTTTTTTACTACAGGTAGTGGAAAAAGTAGTCAATCTCATAATTGTTCTTTTGTTGCTATCGAATGTAATAGACTACAGTTTCCTTCCTTTTTTGTGCGAGACGAAAATGCAATATTTGATTATTTAGGAAAGCTTTTTGGCGGTCAGGATATTAACTTTAGCGGCGATGACGATTTTTCTCCAAAATTTGTATTGCAAGGAGATTCAGAATCAAGAATTAGAAGTTTATTTACAGCAAAAGTTAGAAGGGCCTTTACTTATAACGTAGCTTGCAGCGGTTATCGTATTTATGGAAATATGCACTCAATTCTTATAGAGCAAGAAAAACAGATAGATAATATAAATGACAGAATAAAATTTGAACAAAAGTTAAAAAATATTTTTAGCGTTATATACTCAGAACTTACAAAAGAAGAGATAGTTTAAACACAAAAAAATAAGCCTCTTATAAAAGAGGCTTATTTTTTAGCTATAATTAAAAATTACTTAAGAGCAACTGTTGCGCCAGCTTCTTCAAGTTTCTTCTTCATAGCTTCAGCATCAGCTTTAGAAACTGCTTCTTTAATGGTCTTTGGAGCGCCATCAACGATATCTTTAGCTTCTTTGAGGCCAAGGCCGGTGATTTCACGAACGGCTTTAATAACGTTGATTTTGTTAGAACCGTGGCTTTCAAGAACGACGTCGAATTCGTCTTTTTCAGCAGCAGCGGCAGCTGGACCAGCAGCAGCAACCATAACAGGTGCGTTAGCAGTAACATCGAATTTTTCTTCGATAGCTTTTACGNNATAAACTCCTTAATAGTCTTAAATGAATGAGTAATTATAATCAAGCAGCGGGTGCTTCTTCTCTCTTTTTGCGAAGAGCATCGATAGCGCAAGCGAATTTGCGGATCGGACCCTGAACTGCAGAAGCGAGCATAGAATACAATTCTTTTTTGCCTGGAATTTTGGAGATAGCGGTCAACTTATCTACATCAAGAAGTTCACCATCCATAAAACCAGCTTTAAATTGGAATTTTTTTGCTTTATCAGCAAATTCAAACAAAGCCTTAACTGGAGCGATAGGATCGTCATAACCGAAAGTTACGGCTACATTGCCTACCAACTGATTTTCAAGGTCTTTCATTGGAGTTTCGTGGAGAGCGCGGCGAAGAAGAGTATTTTTAACAACTCTCATTTCAGCACCAGCTTCACGAACAGATTTGCGGAGAGAGGTAACTTCAGAAACCTTCAAACCTTCGCAACCTGCAACTACAACAACTTGAGATTTGCCAAGTTTATCTTTAAATTCCTTAACGTAAGCTTCTTTTTTGGAAATGTCTTTCAATATTTTCACCTCCCTCGGTGAGGGATAAAAAAACCGTTTCCGGCACGATACCGAAAACGGTTTGATATTTACTATCTTTCGTTTATCGGTCTCGGCGGGAAGCACCGTCGCCATAATGCGACAATGCAATTACTAATAACCTGCGGTCTTCGACCTGAGAGAAAAACTAAATCTTAGAGAGTATTAATCTTATCTGATTCAGTCTTTGCTTCGTTGGGGTCTATATCATAAGATGGACCCATTGTAGAGCTGATAGATACACCTTTAATGTAAGTACCTTTGGCTCCGCTTGGTTTGGCTTTATTGATCGCTTGGAAGAAAGCTAGGAAATTTTCTCTCAGTTTTTTGGACTGGAAAGAAGCTTTACCTATAGCTGAATGAATGATACCAGCTTTTTCTACGCGATATTGAACTTTACCTGCTTTTAATTCGGTAATAACTTTAGCTACATCCATAGTAACTGTACCAACTTTGGGGTTTGGCATTAAGTTGCGGGGACCTAAAATTCTACCTAATTTACCAACAAATCTCATCATATCGGGTGTTGCAACTGCGGCATCAAAATCAGTCCAGCCTCCTTCGATCTTGTGCACCAAATCTTCGGCGCCTACGAAGTCTGCTCCTGCTGCTTTAGCTTCTTCAGCTTTTGCACCGGCTGCGAAAACTACAACACGTGTAGTCTTACCAGTACCATGAGGCAATACAACGCTTCCGCGAAGTTGCTGGTCAGCATACTTTGGATCTAAGCCTGTGCGAACAGCTACGTCTACGGATTCGTCAAACTTAGCTGTAGCAGTTTTTACTACTCTATCAAAAGCATCTTCAAGAGTATAAACCTTGAGATGTTCTAGATCTTTAGATATATTTGTAAATCTTTTGGAGTGTTTCGGCATTTTTTAATTCTTCCTCCTTTCTTGAAGGATCAATAATTTACCATATACGGGCAAATTAGTCAACTATTTCCATACCCATGCTACGAGCTGTACCTTTAACAACATTCATAGCGGCTTCAATAGAAGCGGCTGTTAGGTCTGGCATTTTCTTTTCTGCAATTTCCTTAACCTGAGCCATAGTAATTTTACCAACTTTGGTTCGGCCAGGAGTTTGGTTACCCTTCTGAAGACCAGCTGCTTTCTTCAACAAGAACGATACTGGAGGAGTCTTAGTAATGAAGGTATATGATCTATCTGCGAAAATAGAAATTTCTACAGGAACGATAGCATCGCCTTCTTTACTTGTCCTGTTATTAAAGTTCTTGCAGAAGTCCATGATGTTAACACCATGCTGGCCAAGAGCGGGACCAATTGGAGGAGCTGGATTTGCTTTTCCAGCAGGAATCTGTAATTTTACAACAGCGACTAATTTCTTGGCCATAACAAAAACTCCTTACAAGGAACGCTATATTCTTATAGCGTTTTTTCAACTATTAAGCTTCTTCAAGCTGAATTAAATCAACCTCAATCGCAGTGTCACGACCGAAGATAAATACAAGCACTTTTGCTTTACGTTTTTCTTGGTTGATTTCTTTAATAACACCCATAAAGTCTGTGAAAGGTCCGTCAACAATTTTAACATTCTGACCTTCAGTGAAACCAATGGGAGCCATAACATCTGAACGACGAGGACCGATACCTGCGGCACGAAGAACAGTTTGAACTTCTTTATCGTGTAGCGGAGTCGGTTTACTTCCCAAACCAACAAACCCGGTTACGCCGGGAGTATTTTTAACGACAGTCCATGTAGCATCATCCATGTTCATCTGAACTAGAACATATCCTGGGTAAACTTTTCGTGCATGACTTACACGTTCACCATCTTGAACACGTTCGGCACTTTCTTCTGGGACAACTATTTCAAAAATGCTGTCTTTTTTGCCGAGAAGCTCAACGCGATTCTCGAGGTTCTTTTTTACCTTGTATTCTGAGCCTGAATTAGTATGAATGACATACCATTTTGCTTTTAAAATATCCACGTTACCTTAACCTATTCCTGTTGTACTAGATTGAATAATAATATTTAACAATTTGCCTAATATAACGTCTAGAAGACCTATAAAAGCACCAAGAAGAATTGATGAATATATAACAACCTGCGTAGATGCTTTTACATTTTCCCATGTCGGCCAGGAAACACGTCCCTTACCTGGTCTGAAGTCAACTTCATTCCAAACTTCAGTAAGAAAGTGGGAGGTAGTGGTGAGAAAGTTTCCCTTCTTCTCAGTTTCTTTTTCTTTATTCATTTTTTGCATTGACCCTCGTTTCGAATGGGCTATTCATCAGGCCAAGAGGGAGTCGAACCCCCAACCCCCGGTTTTGGAGACCGGTGCTCTGCCAATTGAGCTATTGGCCTAAATCCATCTTAAGCTGAACCCTTACTTGCCTTCTTTATGAAGAGTATGCTTGTGTTCGGCACTGCAATACTTCATCAATTCGATGCGATCGGGGTCATTGCGCTTATTTTTCATTGACATGTAATTTTTGCGTTTGCAACTTGTGCATACTAAAGTGATTTTTTCGCGCATAATGTACCTCGCTTAAAAAAGCCGAACTCGTCGGCTTAAGAGATGAAAAAGGAGCGAGCGAACCCGCTCCATTTTTTCTAGTTACAAATTATTCGATAATTCTAGCAACAACGCCAGCACCTACTGTGCGGCCGCCTTCACGAACTGCGAAGCGTAAACCTTGTTCACAAGCGATTGGAGTGATAAGTTCGCAAGTAAATTCTGCGTGATCGCCAGGCATTACGATTTCTTTTCCTTCTTCAAGTTGGATAACGCCAGTAACGTCAGTGGTTCTGAAATAGAACTGAGGTCTGTAACCGCTTCTGAATGATTTCTTGCGGCCGCCTTCTTTTTCACTAAGAACGTAAACTTGAGCGAAGAATTTCTTGTGAGGATGAATGCTACCTGGTTTAGCTAGAACCATACCACGTTGAACGTCTTTCTTTTCAATACCTCTTAAAAGAACGCCGATGTTATCACCAGCTTGACCTTGATCAAGAAGTTTGCGGAACATTTCAACGCCAGTTACAACTGATTCACGTGTTTCTTTAATACCAACGATTTCAACCTTGTCGCCAACTTTTACGATACCGCGTTCAACACGACCAGTAACAACAGTACCACGACCAGTGATTGTGAATACGTCTTCGATTGGGAGAAGGAATGGTTTGTCGAGAGCACGTTCTGGTTCTGGAATGTAAGAATCGAGAGTGTTGAGAAGTTCTTTAATTGGTTCTGCATCTGGACCTTCGCCGCCTGCAACACGAGCTTTTTCAGCTGAACCACGGATGAATGGAATTTCATCGCCTGGGAATTCATATTTGCTAAGAAGTTCGCGAACTTCCATTTCAACGAGGTCGATAAGTTCTGGATCGTCAACAAGGTCAGTCTTGTTAATGAAAACGATGATTCTTGGAACACCAACTTGTCTTGCAAGAAGGATGTGTTCACGAGTCTGGGGCATTGGACCATCAGTAGCGGCAACAACAAGAATTGCACCGTCCATCTGAGCAGCACCAGTAATCATGTTCTTAATATAGTCAGCGTGACCTGGGCAGTCAACGTGAGCATAGTGACGAGTAGCTGTTTCATATTCAACGTGAGCTGTATTAATAGTAATACCACGAGCTTTTTCTTCAGGAGCTGAGTCGATATTCTCGTAGTCCATAACTTTGCCGTTACCATTAAGTTTAGCAGCGGTCATTGTAATAGCAGCGGTCAACGTGGTTTTACCGTGGTCAATGTGACCGATAGTTCCGACGTTAACGTGTGGTTTTGTTCTTTGATAAGTTTCCTTTGCCATGAGGCTTCCTCCTGAATATTTTGGGGCTTGTAATCTTTTAGACCCAAGATGATACAAGTAAAAGCTCGCGCCCAGATTTGAACTGGGGACCTCTTGCTTACCATGCAAGTGCTCTACCGACTGAGCTACACGAGCAAAATAAAATGGAGAGAGGTGGATTCGAACCACCGTAGGCGCGAGCCAACAGATTTACAGTCTGCCCCCTTTAGCCACTCGGGCATCTCTCCATTACTAAGCCGGCACGGGGACTCGAACCCTGGACCTGCTGATTACAAGTCAGCTGCTCTACCAACTGAGCTATGCCGGCAATTACTCGCTTGAAGTTTTAAACTTTATTACTTCGTGCGGTGTGATGTGATTATAATGTACATTGTTTTGAAAGTCAACAACTTTTTTTAAATTATTTTCTAAAAAAATTCTTTTGTCGCAAAACCTCATATAGAGCCACTGCTACACTAACAGAAACATTTAATGAAGTAGTTTTTCCCATTAATGGAATAGAAATAATTTCATCACAGCTTTTTTTAACTCTGTCGCCTAAACCAACATCTTCACCGCCAGCAACCAAAAGAACTTTTCCATTATAATTGGCTTCTGTATAGGTTTTATCGCCATCGCCATCTAATCCATAAACCCAGTAACCAGCTTCTTTTAATTGTTCAATAGCATCGCCAAGATTATTTACTCTAGCAACAGGAAGTATAGAAGCCGCACCTTGAGCAGTTCTTATAGCCCATTCAGTCATTCCAGCCGATCGATGCTTTGGAATAACTACTCCGCTACAACCAGAAGCTTCAACAGTACGAACAATAGCGCCAAGATTGCGAGCATCTTCCACGCAGTTTAAGGCAACAATAATACCTGATCCTTTATCAGCAATAGCAATTAGATCTGAAAGTTCAATATAATCAAAAGCCCCAGCAATGGCAGCAACCCCTTGAGATTTATCCCCAAATTTTTTGCCAAAAAGTTCAGAGTTCATTTCTTTAACAGGTATATGAGCCTTAGAAGCTAATTCCCGTATAGTTCCGCCAATAGGTCCTCTTACACCTGTCGATAAAACGATAGACTCTAAATTCTGACCGCTTTCCAAAGCCTGAACAACTTCGTGTCTACCTTTCAGAATAAGCTTTTCATCACTACTTTGTTCTGTTTTTTCAACACGTTCTTTTTTAAAATTTTTTGGTTTTTGATTATATTCCTGTTTACGCATTATTATTTATACCAAATGAAAAAATCATTCAGTATTCCTCTTTTTAATCTTTTTTAGCTTCTGCCAAAGCCAATTCAAATATATCTTTAAGTCTGTCGTTCTGTTTAGTTACAAACAAATAGCCAACCCAGGCTTCAAAAGCAGTCGCTCTCGCATATTCGCCTCTGGTTCCAGAACCATATCTTCCCGGAATTTTGGCGTTTCTCCACGTTTTTACAAGCTCTTTTTCTTCTTCATTGAGGCTCTCAAATACAATATTGAAAATCTTTGCTTGATAAGATGAATTTACCAAACACACAATGGAATCATGCAAATGCCCTGCTTCGTCCATTCTCATTTTTACATGATGCAATCTTAAGCCCAAATCATAAACGGAATCGCCTATATAAGCAAGCGTTCGAGCTGGTAGCTTTGCTGCTTCAGCCTCATTCCAATTTTCGTCTATTTGAAACGTGTAAGAACCGCCGATTATCTCTTTTTGAATATTCATAGCAAAATATCAGATATATCTCCAGCGAGCGCCTTCTTTGGTGTCTTCTATTACTATTCCTGCGTCTTTTAGGCTATTGCGGATATAATCTGCCATATCATAGCGTTTTTGAGCCTTCATTTCTTTGCGAAGATTTAAAACTATATCCATAATAGGCTTAATATCCACTCCCCCCTGCTTTTCTTCTACTTCTGGAAGAATTCCTAGAATGTCGCCAGCCCAAACATTTAAAACTTCGCAAACACGTTTTGCGGCTGTTTTTGAAATTTTTCCTGAAGCTAAAACTCTATTTACATCTGTAATAAAGCTATATATTTTTGCTATTGCGCCTGGAGTATCTAGGTCATCGTCAAGTCTTTCGCAAATTTCCTTATCAGCAATTTCGCAAATTTTAATAATTTCTTCATCAGAAGGCAAAGTTTCATCACCATTCTTAACTATATCGCAAACAGTTTGATAAAGCTGTGAAAGACGAGTTAAGCCATTTGAAGCGCCTTCTATAGCATCTTCTGTATAGTTAGATGGAGAACGGTAATGAGTACTAAGCAAAAATACTCTTATGGCTTCAGGACTGTGTTTTGCCAATAAGTCTTCACAAGTTTTGAAATTACCTAAAGACTTACCCATTTTAACGCCGTCAACGGTTACCATATTGTTGTGCATCCAGTATTTACAGAATGGAACGCCGTGAATCGCTTCTGACTGCGCTATTTCACATTCATGATGAGGAAATTTGTTTTCAAGTCCACCACCATGAATATCAAAAGTTAAACCTAAATATTTGTTAGCCATAACAGAACATTCAATATGCCACCCTGGATAACCTTCTCCCCATGGAGAATTCCATTTGAGTATATGACCATTTTCAGCACGCTTCCAAAGAGCAAAATCTCTAGGATTTCTTTTTTCATCACGACTTTCGACTCTAACAGCTTCTTTTTGATCTTCAAGCCTTCGGCCAGAAAGTTTGCCATATTCAGGGAAACTTTCAACGTCAAAATAAACATTACCGTTTACTTCATAGGCATGACCAGTTTCGATAAGCTTCATAACAGCTTCGATCTGTTCCTGAATATGCTGGCTTGCCCTTACATAAAAACTCGGATGATGAAGTTTAAGCTTTTCCATATCGTTCATATACTGACGAGTCCATTTATCCACTATTTCCCATGGATGAACCTTGTCTATTCTTGCTTGACGCTGAATTTTATCTTCACCGTTGTCGCCATCATCTGTTAAATGACCAACATCTGTTATATTTTGGACATATCTTACTTTATAACCCAAATGTCTTAAATGCTTAACCAATACATCGAAAGTAATATAGCTTTTAGCGTGCCCAAGATGAGGAGGACCATAAACAGTAGGACCGCAAACATAAATGCCGACCTGACCTTCTTCTCTGGGAACAAAAACTTCTTTTTGCCTTGACATTGAATTATATATAGTAAAAGCCATAGCTTCCTCCATTAAATATTCTATTATTTCAAGGCGTATGTTATCACATTTAGGTTAAATTTAATATATTTTTTACTTGTTTTCTTTATATAAACAAATCGCTTATTATGTTATTTGCATAAGCTATTGATTGAGGCGCTAATTTAAGAATTGAACCCGTTTTTAAAAGTTGTACACTTTTCAACAAGTTTTCCACAAGTTGATAAAATTCATCAGTCTGTTTGCCAAATTTCTTTTCAAGTTCAGTTAAATCTAACCCTTTTTCCAATAGTCTTAAATGAAGCATCACATATTCATTGCGCCTGTCAATATCAGTTAAATTTTCTATTTCTGGCTCACTCCCGTTAAGCCATAAATTAAAATCAGAAACGTTTGAAATTCTTCTATTGCCAATACTTGATACCGCCGAAGGTCCTAATCCAATATAATCTTTATTCTGCCAATAACCCAAATTATGTCTACATTCAAAACCTTCTTTTGCATAATTTGAAATTTCATAATGTTTAAATCCAAAATTTTCACTTAACAAAATTTTTCTTATATCATATAATTCGGAAGCGTCTATATCGTCAGGATCTTCTAATTCGCCATTTTCTACCATCTTAGCAAGTTTAGTGCCTTCCTCTAAAGTTAAAAAATACGCCGAAATATGCTTTAAAGGATATTTTTGAACTAAATTAGACAAATCATTGGCAATAGATGGACAGCTTGGAACTCCCATTATAAAATCACAATTTACATTTGAAATTTTATTAAACACTTTGTCCAAAGCATTATAAACAGACTTTAAATTTGCATTTCTGCCTAATATTTTCAACTCGCTATCTTTTAAACGCTGAACCCCCATACTTAAACGTATATTTGGAATTTCTGCCAATAAATCAATTATATCGCTGTTTAAAGTTTCAGGGTTTGTCTCAAAAGAAAATTCAGAGACTTTATTTATATCAATATGCTTTGATACAATATTTAAAAGCTTTTTTAACCCATCAAAACCCAAACAAGTAGGATTGCCGCCACCAACAAAAACAGTGTCGAAATCAAAGTTCTGCTTATCTAAGCGTTCTTTCGCTTCTTCTTCCAGACGTTTTAAATATGTTTCATATTCGCCACATAAAGCGACTTTTGAATAAAAACCGCAATATGAACATTTTGAAAAACAAAATGGAACATGAATATAAATCATTCACACAAGTCTTGAACGCAAAATATCGTGCAAGTGCAGGAAACCTACCACTATTCCATCTTCTGTTACAGGCAGAGAAGTAATAGATTTATCTTCCATTATCTTTAAAGCTTCCATAGCCAATTTATTTGGTGTCGTAAACTTGGGATTTACTGTCATTACATCTTTTATTGGAAGTTCTAGGTTTGCTTCAACAACTTTATTGAAAAATCTTCTCAAATCGCCGTCTGTAAATACACCAAGCAATTTATCGCTATCATCGCACACAACCAATGCACCAAAGCCAAATTGAGACATAAGAACGATAGCTTCTCTCAATACAACTTCGCCCTTAATTTTTGGAATAGCTTCTCCTGTGTGCATAAGGTCTTTTACTGAAATAAAACGCCTTCCAAGACTTCCGGAAGGATGAAATCTTGCAAAATCACGTTGTGTAAAGTTTCTAGCTTCTATTAAAGCGCCAGCTATTGCGTCACCTAAAGCAAGAGCAACAGTTGTTGAACTGGTAGGAGCCAAATTAAGTGGACATGCTTCTCTTTCAACATGAGCATTTATAACTAAATCTGACATTTTTGCAAGAGATGATTCAGGTTCCCCAACCATAGCAACTATGTTTGTTCCGATACGTCTTAAAAAAGGAACAATACGTATAATTTCTTCAGTTTCCCCAGAATTAGAGAGCAGAAGAACAACATCGTTTTCTCTGACCATTCCTAAATCGCCGTGTAAAGCTTCTGATGGATGCAAGAAAAAAGAAGGCGTACCTGTGCTAGAAAGAGTTGCGGAAATTTTTCTGCCTATAAGGCCTGATTTACCCATTCCGCAAACAACTAACCTACCATTATTATTTAAAATCATATCAATGGTTTTTGAAAAATTTTCATCTATATTCTTTGAGGCAAGCTGAATAGCTTCCGCTTCATAATTAAGAATTCGCCTTGCCGATTCTTGCATGTCTTTCATACTATTCCTGCTTTCTTATCTTTTTATAATTGCGCGCCATTCTCCAAGCAATCTATCTGAAACGTTTTCTGATTTTTTTTCTAACTTAAAAGCCGTCTCAAATATTATTGGGTCATCTGAAATATGGGTTTTTAAATAAGCTTTTACGTCTAAATGTTCTGGAAGAAACATATCATTATTTGATTCAGAATAAAATTCACCTGTTATATACGCCATTCCAGCTGTTTTTATAAGAACTTCGTAATCGGTAGCGTTTACTGTTAAAGATTGAGATTTTTCTTTAAATTCCCTGCTTGAAAAAGAAGTTGGAGGAGTTATTTTTATATTTTCAAAATTCTTTTCATCTGCGTTTCCACGCTGTCTGAAAACAATATTGCATTTATGAAATGGAAAAACTATTGTCTCTGATGTATGAGAGGCAAAATAAACCTGCATACTTAGTGCCCACTGAAACCTGCATTGCCCGCTACGTTCAGAAGTAATTGTTTTTTGAAGTTCTATTGAACCGTTTAATACTTCGATTTCTGGTTTTCGATTTACCGTATAAAGCATTTTTATAAGGTCTGAACGTCTCGCAGACCTTGTAGAATTTGCTTCTCTCCATGGAACTTCGTGTGTTACCGGCCCAGTATGACTGTTTGGAATACGTATAACATAAGGGGCTCTATCTGTTTCAAAGACAAGAGCCGCCACCGTTTTCCCTTTATATGGCACAGAAAGGCTTATTAAAGTTGGAGCTATAAGCTGGTCAAATTTAGAAGTAACTTTGGCATACCAAGTAGAAAGTTCTTCAAATCTAGCTCCAATAACACCTTTTTTTTCATCAACCCCTATTAACCACATTATATTGGCTCCGCCCGCTGAATTTGCGTGTGCAGCAATTCGGCGAGCAGCGCGAAAATGGTCTTCAGGCCATCTAGCTTTTAGTTCAACCTCATTATCTTCTATAGGCTGACCATGTTCCAGACGGTCTATAATATCTAAGACTTTAAACTCTATTTCTTGTTTTTTCACTTTTTATCTGCTCTAGAAGCAAGAATAGATTCTATTTTTTTATCCATGCTGTCCATCGGGTGTCCATGCCATTTTATTTCATTATCCGCAATAATAAAAGCATGAGGAATACCAGTTACGCCGTAACTATTAATGGTATTACTTCCAAGACCTATAACCCAGTTCATGTTGTTAGCAACACAGAATTTTTCCAATTTATCTATTTCTGTTTCATTTGTTAAGGAAACAAAAACCACGCCTTTATCTTTATATTTTTCGCTCATTTCTCTAAGATGAGGAATAGAAGCTCTGCATGGAGGACACCATGTTGCCCAGAATTCTAAAACAACGACTTTATCTTTATTTGCCGCTAAAGTAAAATTTTCAGCATTAAGCCATTTTTGAGCTGAAACCTCTGTTACATCTACAGCAGAAGCGGAATTCAAATAAACTAATATACCCAATACAACAAATAGCCCTATTGCAATTTTCTTTAGCATAATTAAACTCTCCTTTTAAAATTACATTAATTATACATTGGCAATGCTTTATAAATACTTGTTCCAGCTGCCGATTTATTATCGTAAATTACAACATAAGTATAAGATGAATTAACAGTAATACGTATATTTTTGGTAACTCCATTTAAAGTTATAGTGCTTGCAGATAAATCTAACACATATCCTTTATCGCTGGATGTCATATAACTGGTTACTCCACCATTTTCCCTGATATAATCAACATTTACAAGAGCATTTTTATTTGAGAAAGATATTACATTGCTGTTAGTCATAGCAGTGGGGCTGTATTGTACACTATGTAATTCATTATTTGTTTTTAAGAAAACATAAGGAATATAATGTTCACTGTTTTCGCTATTTATTAAATCCTGCCCATCGCTCCATGCATACCAGTTGTCGTTATAATACACATAATCCTCAATAAGCCAAATATTACCACCGCCAGAAGTTCCGACTATATTACCAACATTTTGAGGATTTACTTTTACCCAATTTGTATCTTTAAAGTAAGCTGGCAAAAATTGTGATTTAACTTCATCTACATTTACATAATCAGGAAGAAGCTTCTTAGCTTCATCTTTTATTTTATTTTGAGCAGCGCTTGTTAATTCTACAAGACTTTTTATAGCAGCAGTATTATATAATGAACTCATAACTTTTGTTCCATTAGAAACTTCTAATATATAAGACTGAATACCATCTGCAAGAGCAATTATACTGGTATTTGTCGCAACATTTGCATTTATAACAGATTGTTCAAAAGTAGAATAGTTAAAATTGCTTCCAAATGATTCCTTAATATCTTCATAAATTTTGCTTAAAGCGCTTGAATCACAGTTGACGTCTACTGATGTGTTTGTATCAATAATCGTCTTATAAGCCTTAACTACAGTAGCCCCACCCTGCTTTATTTCAAAACGCAAATCCTTTCCAGCTAAATTTGCGTAACTTTTAATAATAATAACTTTGCCATCACCAGTTAAATTATTATTATTAATATCGTCGATACTTATAATTTCATTGGAAAAAACATCATAAACAAATAACTTAAGACCTGTTAAAAAAGAGCCATCTGCTCTTAACGATGGTGCAAATGGAGCATAATTGCCACCACGACTGGAACCTGCGCTTCCTAAAATAGTTACATTATGATTTGGTATTGTTTCTGATTTAGTGTCGCAACCTGTTGTGAAAATGCTAAACAAAGCGATACTTAATATAAAAGCTATCGCCGAAAATTTCTTAAACATCTGTTTCCCCCCGCAAAATGTTAGGAAAATAACTAACTCATGCGAGTATATAACAAAGAGAAAAATAAAGTCAAGACAGAGGCTTTAGACAAAAAATGAGGTATAACAAAGCCATTGTTATGCCATTCCTAAATTGTTCATTTTATGCTATAATTTAGAAATGGAAATCAATGAAAATCCAGAATACAAGATAAACTATGACGGTGCTTGGAAACAGCTTATAACCAAGCAGTTTAAGTATTTCTTAGAATTTTTCTATGACTTTGTAGCCCAACAAGTTGATTGGTCGAAAGGCTTTGAGTTTCTCGACAAAGAGCTTGAAAAACTTTTTCCAGAAGCCAACGAAAGCAAAAAATACGCAGACAAGCTTGTTAAGCTTTTCCTAAAAGATGGCTCTGAACAATGGATATTGGTTCACCTTGAAATACAAAACTATAAGGATGAAACAATATCCGAAAGAATGTTCACCTATTATTACAAAATTTTGGACTTATACAAACGTGACATTGTAAGTCTTCTATTGCTTACTGATATTGATAACAACTGGCGCCCAAGTTTTTATCTAAAAGATTTTATGGGCACAAAACTGACTTTTGAATACAATTCTGTTAAGCTTATTGATTACTACACAGACGATTTAAAATCGGAGATAATAAAAACCCCATTTGATTTTGTAATCCTAACACATATTAATGCCCATGCTAATAAAGAGCCTATGGAAAAGCTTGAAGCAAAGCTAAAAATTGTCAGAGTGTTAGTTCATGCGAGCAAAATATTAAATTTAGACAAAAATCTCATACGAGATATGTATATTTTCTTAGACTGGTTGCTTATGCTTCCAAAAGAGTTGAACTCTAAATATAATGAAGAACTAGAAAAAATGAAAGGAGAAAAAGGTATGGAAGATCTAGACATGTCTATCAGCCCAACTTTTAGAAGTAGCTATGAACAAGGCATAGAACAAGGCAAAGAAGAAGGTTTTTTTCTTGCTTTTGCAAATTTGGTTAAGCAGAATCTGCTTTCTATACAAGAAGCTGCAAAACAACTTGGAATGACTGAACAAGCTTTTTATCAAAAAATAGAAGCCACTAAATAGTATATTATGGAAAATATATCAATAAGCCCAATGTTTCAGGAAACATACAATCAAGGCATAGAACAAGGTTACAAAGTTTTTGTCAGTATGTTTTCTAAGCTTGGCAAAGATGAAAGTTTTATACTAAACTGCTTGCAAAGCGAATACAACTTAACGCCAGAAATTGCTTTGCAAAAATATAATCTTTACCATAACTAAAACTAAATTGAAAGCACAACAATTACATCTAATAAAAACTTGAAGATTAGAGCCAAAAATAATAAAAGGTGATGTCGGCGTGATTTTGGTTTTGCTTTTTACACAACAGATATAGTTGAGGTTTAAAATGGGGCATGCAACAGTAAGAGGACTTATTATTCCCGAAATAGTTAAACTAATAAGCGAAAAAATGACTTAGGGCTTTATGGGCAATCTGCTTTATATATTTTTGGTTTGTTTGTAGAAGAAAAATTATCGTCAAATAGATAACTTCATCGCTTTAGGACAATTAAATATTTACAAGTAGTGATACCAATCGTGGCAATTATTGCAGGGTTCTGACAAATTTCCGCAAATATGGCTCTTTCTAAAGTTTTTAGCTTTTTCAGATTGCCATATTTCTTTCAAGCTATTATTCAATACATTTCCTATAGTCATTTTGCCTTCTAAATCCCATGGACAAACAGTAACATCTCCATTACTTAGTATCCACAAACCTAGAACGGCATTTTTGCAGATTCTGCGTCTTACAGGTTCAAAATTCACAGTAGAAGTCTTTTTTCTTGCCCCATTATATTCTGATTCGCCGATAATCTGGAACCAGCTTACTTCGCTTCTTTTGCTATCAAATGGAAAAGCAAAATAATATTCAGCCATTACGGGTTTAACAGCCTTTTTATAGTATGACAAAAACATTTGCTGTCTGTTTTCTGTTTTTCCGTTACGAAGCATGGTTACACCAACATCAGGAAAATATTCTTTATTTTCTTGTCTGATTCCCCTTACTTTTAAAAGAAATTTTTTTATATTTTCCCAAACGCAGCCTTCTCTAACTGTTTTGAATTCTGGCTCACTGCAACTGTCTACGCTAATGCGAATTTGGTTCAAATCATTAAATGGAAAGTCATCAGGAAAAGAAACCTGCAATGAAGTAATAAAAGTTGAGGGAAAACATGAAGATGTTTTTACAAATTCTGATATGTTTGCATTAAGCAAAGGTTCTCCCATGCCAGAGAAAACCCAGCGACAATCATCTCCTTTTACAAAAGAAGAAGAAATTTTCTCAAAAATTTCAAGCGACATGTCTATTTGAGAACGTTTCATTTCTTTATGGGGACAAGCTTCACAAGAAGCATTACAACGACTTGAAGGTTCTATAAAAATATCAGCTGGCGCAAAATCAGTATAATATTTTTCCCACCCAGAGTTATTTATAAATTCAGCATAAGAAAAATCATAAGAAGAAAATAGCTCAAAATCTTTTACTGTATTCTGATATGTATATACTGCTCTTTCTGAGTTAAGACGCAAATCAGCTCGAATACTTATTAGAACTCTTGGACAGTGATAAACTCCAGACTTAAATGGGTAAAGCGGTTTGAGTAAAGCCCATGCAAAAGCTCCACGATGCCAAGCTATTTCTGGATTACTCTTAGAAAGCCCCAATAATAAATCAGAAGAAAAAATCCACCAACCTGCGCCCGAAATTCTATCTGCAGCTAAGCAATGATCAAATTTCTCCCGTTTATACAGCTCTAAGCTTTTCATTACTCCAGAAGGCTCTGCAAGCAAATTTTTTAATGGAATTACAATTAAAGTATCATAACCAGTTTCTCTTGCGGCAATAGCTAAAGGTTCACCAACAANNGGCTCAAATACTGTGGTTTTTCTATTATTTTGCTAATATCGTAAGTTACAATTTTTATGTTTTTTTCATTAGCAAATTCAGTTACTTCAGCAAAATTTGAAGTTTTCGGAGTAAGCAAAACCATTCCAGAAATTCCTAAGCATTTTTTAAATCTATTATATAGAATTTGCAAAGGAAAATTGGAACACAAAACCGGCCTAAAAAGGTCTATATCGTTTCGATACAGATTTTTTAAGCCATCATCAAAAAAAACAATGCCAACAGACATTAGACGTACATATCAAGCACTTGTCCAATGCCTGTCATATCCGCAAATACGGCACTGTCTGCCGCTGCGACTTTCATCATTTTTTCTGCCATTTCAGTTGTCGCAGTTTGAATATTATTCAAAATCTGCGCCATCTGCATGTTGCTACTGGAAATTCTACTAATATCCATTTTAACAGTTACCTATTTTGTTACGGTTATGCCGTAAAATTTAACCTTGGTCTTGCAGTAACAGGTTGTGTTTTAACCTGCTGAGTTTGCTGGTTAATTTGCATCGCCTGTTCCCACGTGTTACGAAGATCTTGAACCAAAGGCTTAATTGCAAGCATTGGAGCAGGATCTTTCTTTATATTTGCATCGGTAAGTTGACGCAAAAAGAATAGATATAATCTTTCCAAATTAGTAGCTATGTCTCCGCCTTTTTCTTTATCTAACGAAGTCATAAGCTCAGTAAAAATGGCTTGAATACGTAACAGTAAATTACTTATTTTTTCAAGATTTTTTTCTTTAAATGCCTCTTCAGCTTGTCCCATAAATCTTAATGCTCCATCATAAAGCATAAGTATAAGGTTTTCTGGAGTAGCAGTTTCAATTTGAGCCTTTTTGTATGCATCGTTTTGAACCTTATTATGGTCTGCTCCTGCCAATCCACCAGAAGAGGGAGCATTAGGAACAGTAGCCCCGCCAGATGTTAAAGGGCTTGTTGGAAAATTTCCAGGTCTAGGATAAACACCACCTGCTGGTCGTGGGTATGTATTTGGGTATAACCGCCCACCCTGCATTGGAGGATATCCACCATTAGGCGGAGGAGGATAACCGCCTCCGTTAGGATTTCCTGGTAAACTCATTGATATGCTCCTTGTTTGTTTAAAATCTCTATTAAAGCTTCATCAATTAAAGGTATCTGATAATCTATAAATTTATCTAAATTTACAAAAAATTCAAGAACTGTTTTTATCCAATCACCAGCAAGAGCATTTTTCATACTTTTTAAACGCTGTATTTCCAAGGTATGCTTTGTCATATACTTTGCTTTATAAGTCGACAACCAAGAAAAAAGTAGCATATCTTTGCAAAAACAATCATGAAGTTCAATAACAGACATATAATCAGCTTTATCTTGTCCGCCAAGTTTTTCTATTTCGATATTAGAACAATTTTTTAGAAGTTTGCCAGTAATTTTTACAAGTTGTCTTGATTTATTCTGATAAAGATTTAAACCTTTTTTTACTTCTTCAAGCGTCTTTATTAATGCNNATTGATTTAACGTCTACAGCTTTACTTGAATATAAGTTTATTGCAGCTCTAAAAGGCATTAATTCTACATATTTGTCTACAAGACCACCTTCGGTAGCGTTTATAATTGTTGTGTCTGTTTGTCTAAACTGATCTTCAAACCAATCACGATACATTTTCATACCATAATCGGTGTAGAGAATAGAGCCATCACTGCCTTTATAGCGAAATTTTCCTTTGGTATTGATATAATTAGCGGCTTCATGTTCTATTGAACTATACTGGTTTACTTTGTCATAAAGAATATCGTCAGAATAAGAACCTCTAGCATGAAGTCTTCCATCTTGAAAAGCTAAATCCTGACCAATAAATATTATGGGATTTGCACCCATACGCCTTGCTAAGTCAAATACAGTCGTTGCAATAGACCCCCAGCAAACAAGCGTTCCTACTGGTTCTCTAAAATTACTATATAGCGGAACCAAGCCATTTCCAAAGGACATAACCATTTTAGGCCCCTTAAACGCTTTTATTATATCTGGATGAGTCATAGGCTCAACCGCAAGTATTACGTCAGTTTCATTTTCTACCCCTACAAAATCTAGAGAATTTTCATAGGAAGAATCTGCTGCACAAACTATATCTGGTTTTATTCCGTGAGAAATAAGCTGTCTAAGAGCAGTATCTACCGCAATTATTGGAAATTTTCCTTTAATTTCGTTAAGTAAATGTACATTTTTATCTAATGATGGACCTGCCGCAACAATAACTACTGGAACATTTTTAAATTTTCCAAAAAGACGTTCTACGCCAGGCAATTCAAATATATTTGCCAAGTTAGCAAAATTATTTGTGTGGAACTCATAGCCACTATACATCATAGTTACTAAATTGCCTTTATTCTTATTGCATAAATACTTAACTTTCTCAATCAACCGCTCTGAGTATTCTTTAAATCTATTTACCGTTGGAGGATGATCTATAAAGCAGAAATCATTTATTGTCGGCCAATTAACCGATGCATTCCAAATATCGCCTACTTCGTCTACTGTCATGCCGACATAAAAACTAACTCTATCATCTGAGATAATAGTGGTTAAATCTCTATTTTGCAAAGCAAGCAAGAATATTTTCGGGTCTGGCTCTATAATATTNNCTATAATATTTATCTGGCAATTTAAGATATCTTCTGGAATAGATTTAATAAGATATTCTGTAGCATAGCCTAATCCAAAACCCATAATCATAATCTGGCTTTGCCCTTCATATAATCCTTGTATTTGCTTTTCTGCTTCTTTAACAGGGTTATATCTGCTATGATAGGCAATGTTTGTATCTTTTTCGGTTACTGATATTATAGGCTGCCCAGACTTCGATAAATCAACCTTATAAGCTGACAAATCAACATTCCCAGCAATCCTGCTTATTGCAGTAAATGTTGCTTTTCTGCTTTTTAAAGCAGCCATATTAGCTTCGTAAAGTTGTTTATTCATTTTTATCCAGAAATCAGGTTTAACAATTTAAGAGTTTTGCTACAAAATTTCTTATATCTATAAAAATATCTGAAAATTCGTATTCTAGAATATCAGCTACTTCAACCCAATTTTCTTGAGTTTGAGCAATCTCTATAGACGCCATTTGTTCCTTAAGGCGTTTAAGGAGATTTATTCTTTCCATTTCCATGGAAGATTCCGCCATGTTTGCCGCAAACGCTCTGTCTGCGTTGTTAAACATAGCAAGAAGCCATTCAATGCCATCAACAAATTTTACATATTCTGCCATAGCGCTTTTTATTCTGCCTAATCTTAATTCAGAAGAAATATCGCCTGATAAATTTTCTATATAGCTAAGACCTTCAGCAGCATCTTTAAAGCCCTCTATGACCATTTCTTTTGCGGTAGCAGCACCCAATTCAACTTTATTAAAAGAAACTAATTTTAAATTTCCTATAGTTTCCATGTCATCATCGGGCGAATACCATTTACCATCAAGAATAATGTCTACAATAGTGCGTTCAGAACCTTTTAAAGCTTCTTCAACACTTTGCACCAATTCTTTTACAGTCGCATTACCATCTACGCCTTCAATTTCCAACGGATTTCCGTTCAGTAAAATTTCCAAGAGTTACACCTGCACATTTTTATTTATTTTTTTTTATTTCCCAGAATATTATTTCTGGAAATAACTTGCAAACGTACTAGACTGCGATTGATAATTACTCATTGCAGTTTCTAATTCCGCAAATTGTTTAATTAAAGCTTCCTGTCTAGCATTTAAGCGAAGTTGTTGAGCAGAGATCTGCTTATTTATAGAATCTATTTGAGTTGAAAATTCATTGCTAACGCTAGAATCAGATCTACCGACTCTCTTAGTAAGAATACCGCTACTAGAAGTAAATGAGTTTAATGTTTCCTTAAGTTTTCTTGCTATACCAGTTTCAGCGTTAAACAAAGAAGATATATCGTTTGGACTTTCTTCAATAGCCTTTTTTAGAGCCTCTTCGTCTTTTATTTCCAACTTACCTACCATTGTTTCAGTATACGAAGAACCAATAGCTCCTGTAGAAATTCCTATATCAGAAAGACTGTTAAATTCAGAATTTACGCCTTTAACGATTGAAGACATAACATTTCTTAATTGAGAGCGAATAGAGCGGAGAGTAGAATCTCCTCTTAACAAACCTACTTTATAAGCAGATTCGTATGCTTCCAAGGTATCAGCATCTAATTGATCTTTTTCTTCATCGCTTAATGCTTCAAGATAATTATCACTGCTATCTTTTTGTCGTTCTTCTGTTAAATAACCGTAAATAAGTTCTGTAACTTCATTATAGCTGTCTATAAACTCTTTAACTGTATTTAAAGCTGATTCAGAATCAACTTTTACATCTATGGTTTCGCCAGATTCTGTAGTAATACCCTTTAACTCAAAAGTTACGCCTTCTATTGCATCAGAAATAGAATTAGACTGGCTTACTTGGTCTGCTCCACCAAACATTCCATCAATATTATAAATAGCATTTTGACCAACCTGTTGAACAGCATTAGTTAAACCCATTGAAGAAAGGAAATTGCTTGTATCGCCTGCTGCACCTATTGCAATAGACTGATTGCCAGTTTCTCTGGAAGATAAAATAAATTTACCGCTAGTTGGGTCATATTGAGCTTTTACACCAACTTTATCATTATTGTTTATCATATCTATAACCGACTGAACAGTCGTAGATTCGGTATTCTTTATTTCGAACTTAACGCCATTTATAGTAAAACTGCCCTTTGTTACTGGTATTGCAAAACCTGCATTATCTAGAGTAGAATCAGCATTTATTCCTGAAATTCCTCTTGAACCAGTAAGAGTTGCGCCATCTTGAGTTCCAGAAACCATACCAGTAATTTTCAGGAAATTGCTTGTATCAGTAGATGAACCAATGCCTATTGGGTCTGTGCTACCATCTTTTCTAGTAAAGCTTATAGTGTCATTTTTTGAATCATAAGTTGCTTTTACGTTAGTTAATGAAGTTATTTTTGAAAGAACAGATTCTAAAGTGTCTGTATCTGTGTTTATTTCAATTTGAACGCCATCAACAGTAAAAATACCGCTAGTTGGTTTAATAGCAAAAGTTTCTTCGGAAAGCTTTCTAGAGTTATCCATGCTTGAAGTTACGCTACTTGAACCAAACATTTTTGAAGCAAAATCGCCAGTTCCATCAGCAACAGTTATTTGATTTGTTTCGGTTGCGTCTGTATTTACAAGCTCTAATTTTCCTGTTATAGAGTTAAAACGAAATTCTGAAGTTAAATCTTCTGGATTTGTAGTAGCTGCGCCAGTTTTACTGAAACTTCCGCCTGCTTGCCCTATTTGGTTATTCATTTCCGCAATGATATCGCTCATACTTGCGTCAGAAGCTAATCCAGATAAATCTATGGTTGCAGTTGTTCCGTTTTTATTAATAGTAAATGTGCCATCAAGACCTAAATCAGCTTTTGTAGCATTTAGACCTGAACGCAATGTTACATTGGAAGCTTTAGCAGGTAGCGTAAAATTCAAACCTACAGTATTTGAACCAAAAAGATTAGAAGCAAAGCCATCGCCACCCATATCGCTGATTGTCAAATCACCAGTGATACCAGCTGTATCTAACGCTGTAAGTCTTACTTGATTGTTTTTTTCATCATAAGATGCTGCAACTTTGCCTTTAAATTCAGAATTATTGGCTATTTGGGCATTAATTTTATTAATTGCGGTTTCAATAGTATCATCCTGATTTATATTGGTTATATTAAGATTATGAATAGAACCATTAGTGGCTGTATAATTTAAGTTTATTCCAACATAAGTCTGCCCTGCATCGTTTTCAACGTCTAAATCGCTTAATTTAGTAGCTGAACCGCCTAATTTATTTGCGCTTGTTAAAGCGTGCCCATTCATTAATGAGCCTGCAACTTTACCGCTTGAAGCTACAGAAGTAGCAGTAGCCAACTGTTTAACTCTAACCTTATAGCTACCAGTAGCCGCACCTGTAGTTGCCTTTGCAGAAACAAGTTTATCATCAGAAGAAGTAACCTGTTTAGTAGTAAAAGTTTTGCTTAACAAAAGGTCGGAAGCTTTAGTCTGCAGGTTATACAATTTTAAGTTAACATCCTGCAACATTTCTTGTTGTAACGAAAGTGTATTTCTTTTTCGTTCTAAGCTATACTTGGTAGAACTTTCAGCTTTAATTGTCGCTTCAATTAAAGAATCAGTATCCATGCCTGATGCTAAACCGCTGAAATAATTTCTTGATACGCTACCTACCATATTTATGCCTCCAGACCCTTCCTAATTTATGCCTTTTTATCGAATATTAAACCAAGGTAGTCATCAACTTTAGCTACCATATCAAGAACTTCTTCGCTTGGATATTGTCTAATTACTTTATCGTTTTCGGTATCAACAACTGAAACCATAGTTCGTTTGGTTTCATCATGAACTTGAAATTGTAAGGAACGACCAAAAGCGCCTGCTGTTTTATTCAATTTTTCAACAGCTTCATTAATATCTTCTCTAGTTCGTTCTAATTCAGCTTCAGGGTCCATACCTTCAATTATTTGATTTTTTTCTAAACCAGTAGATTTAGTAATCTGAGAAGTTTGTGCAGAACCCTGTGTATCTGTTACAGACTGAGCAGAATTATTTATATTCTGTTGCGAATATACGTTTGATACTGAGTTTAAGCTTTTAACTTCCATGTTATACTTCTCCTTTTCATACTCTATAGGCTTTTATTATTAATATATTATATCTTTCATAATAACCTATTTCAAGCTATCCTTTGAAATTGTTATCGGCATAATTTATAATTTTATTCAGCTTAATATTTTATGATTATTTATGTTTTTTTATTTATACCTAATTATATCTTTAAATTTCTTTATATTTTAGCTAATTATTAAAAATGTACAACAAACCAGAATATTAGAAATTAAAAATTTATTTCCAATAGATGCTTTTGTAGCAGAAACTATCATATTACCCATTGTTATTATTTGCACTTTTCTATTCTTGTGATATAATTCACGACAATTAAGAAAACAGGAGTTCTTTATGGAAAAATTATGGCTAAAAGAATACGATGCTGGAGTATCTTACGAAATATATGATAAAATTCCGTCTTTACCAGAGTTGCTTCAAAGTATTTCAACAAAATATCCAGAAAAATCAGCCATAAAAGCAAACGGTGCCTCAATAACCTATAAAAACCTTAACAGAATGACTGCCGTTATATCTGGAAATCTGCGTTTGTTAGGCCTTAATCACGGAGACAAAGTATGTGTTTTTCTCCCAAACAGCAAAGAAACAATTCTAGCGTTTTGGGCTATAACAAGAGGCGGTTTCATCGGTGTTATGACAAACCCATTGTATTCTGAAGACGAATTGGTACATCAGATTAACGATTCTGGTTCCAAAATAATAATAACTTCAAGCGTTTTGCTAGAAAAAGTTATGAACTCCATAGAAAGAACCAAAATTCAAAATGTTGTGGTTGTTCAAAACGAATGTAATACCGAACCGAACGACCCAAGAATATTAGCCTGGAACGAGCTTTTAAAAGAAAATAGAGGCTATACTGAAAACAATATAAACGTAGATAATGATATTGCGCTACTTCAGTATACTGGCGGAACTACAGGTATTTCCAAAGGTTGTATGCTTACCCATAAAAACCTTGTAGTAAACGCAATGGCAATTAAACAGTTTTTCTCACCAATTTTACGAGAAGGCGAAGAAAAATTCTTAGGTGTTTTACCATTTTTCCATATTTATGGTTTGCAATTTTGCGTTGTTGCCTGTGCTTTATTAGGCAGTGAATCTATACCAATTATGAGATTTTCGCCTAAAGCAATGCTTACTTCAATACAAAGTGACAAAATTACAGCTATTCCATGCTCGCCATCAATATTTAGCGCATGTTTAAACCAAAAAGACCTAGACACATACAATTTCAGCAGTCTAAAAGTTTTAATGTCAGGTTCAGCTCCATTGCCTCTGGCTCAAAAGCAAGCCTTTGAAAAAAGAACAGGAGCCGTTATCACTGAAGGCTACGGTTTAAGCGAATCTTCTCCAGTTACGCACTTTACACCTCTTAAGAGCAAGAAAACAAAATTATGTTCTATAGGTGTTCCATTCCCAGGCACAGATGCAAAAATAGTTGACGTTGAATACGGCATTAAAGAGCTAGGCGTAAACGAAGACGGCGAATTGTGCATAAAAGGACCGCAAGTTATGAAAGGCTATTATAATCAAGAGGGTCAGACTGAAATGGTTTTAAAAGATGGCTGGCTGCATACAGGTGATATAGCCCACTATGATGAAGATGGATATTTCTACATCACAGACCGCAAGAAAGATCTTATTATTAGCGGTGGCTACAACGTTTATCCAAGAGAAATAGAAGAAGTCTTATTTAAATTAAAAAAAGTCAAAGAAGTTGCAGTTATCGGTATTGCCGATGAACTCAGAGGAGAAATTGCCAAGGCTATTATAGTTCTCAAAGATGGAGAAACCGCAACAAAACAAGAAATCATAGCTTTCTGTCGTGAACACCTAGCAAATTATAAAGTTCCAAAACAAGTCGAATTTAGAACCTCAATTCCCAAAACGGCAGTAGGAAAAATCCAAAAAGAAGCTCTAAGAAAAGAAGCAGCAAAACAGCAAAAAGCTGAGAATTAAAAAATAAAAGCTGAAAGTTATACTTTCAGCTTTTATTTTGTTTTTAACTTTTAGGCTTATTTGTATGATTTAGAAAGTATATCAAATCCTAAAGGAACGTTTGCTTTTCTTCCAATATAAAATTCATTGCCTTTCTGAGCCACTGTTTCGTTAAACATTGAGGTTTTGATTTTATTTCCGCCTTCGGTTGTATATTCGTCGAGGTCTTTAATATAATCGCTCCACATATCTCTAACTCTGTCCATAGTTTGAGAACTTGAGTTATAGTCGCCCATAATCATATCTCTGGAAGCGTCTAACGCAACTTGTGAACGAACAGCGCCGATCTTTGCCACGCGTTCCGCGTTCATATCGCTTAATCTTTTGTTGAGATAGTTGAATTCAGGTCTTACGCATATGTTTCTAATAACCGTTTCATAAGTGTCTTTGTATTTGTCGAACAATTCTTTGGTATTAGCTCTAAATACTGTAAAATAAAGGATTTCCCAATGTATTGTATTTGTAACGGATAAAGCGTTTCCTGTTGAAGAAGAAGCGGCGTTAACTAAAGTTGAAGCTTCAATCATACCAGGACCAACAGCATATTGTTTTTTTGCCATATTTGTTTCTACGCCGTTTAATCTCATTTGAAATTTACTTCCTATAACTTGCAGCATTTGTAAATTATTTTGTAAGCTTTCTGATACTTTTTGATAGGTTAAATCATGAATGGATTGAACCAATTTATCATCGTTTGGAAGCGTTTGCTTAAGCTGTCTGTTTGTAAAACCAAGGTTGTTTAGAAAGACTTCTAAAACAGTGTTTGAATCCATATAGTTCATAAGAGTTATGCGTCTTTCATAATCTGGTCCTTGTCTTGGCGGCGTTTTAATGTTTATGTTTCTATAACTGGATTGGCTATCAAACTGGTAATAACTTTCTGACGTAAAATAATAAATGCCAACGGTATTATCTGAATTTTCAATAGAGAGAATTTCGTGACCAGGATAACCGCCATCTAATCTGTCCCATTGGCTAGTAATCTTTGCAGTAAATCCTTTTGGTACATAAACATCAAAAGCAGGTATTCTTGCTACATTATCTTGTACAGTTTGAAAAGTATATATACACATATCGTCATCTGCAGCAAAACATATTGAACAGCTAAAAAACAATGCTACTATAATTCCAATAAAAAAATTATTTTTAAACATTAACATAACCTCCTGATTTTTTCGCAATTATAACAAATTGACTAAAAAATATATAGTTTGATATAACAGAAAAATATTATATAATATTAGAGATAAAATTTTTATTTATATAAGTATAAGGAATTTATTATATGGAAAAAATCTGGTTAAAAGAATACGATAAAGGTGTTTCAGGAGAAATAGTTCTAGAAGTACCAAGTTTAGCTAAAATGCTTCAGGACACAGCCGCTGAATATCCTGAAAAACCAGCTATTAAAGCTGATGGAAAGGTTACAAATTATAAAGATTTTAATAGAATTACAGAAATAATTGCCGGTAATTTACGCTTGAATGGCTTAGAAAGACAAGAAAAAGTTTGCATTTTCCTTCCAAATCTTAAAGAAACAATTCTTTCATTCTTTGCCGTAGTAAGAGCCGCTTTTGTTGGCGTTATGACCAACCCACTTTATTCTGAAGACGAATTAGTAAGACAAGTTGAAGACTCAGAATCAAAAATAATGATTACTTGCGATGCTCTACTTCCCAAAGTAGTTGGTGCATTACCAAGAACCCATTTAGAAAAAGTTTTTGTCGTAAAACTTGATCCAAACACTGTTTTACCAGATAATCCAAAAATTGCCGATTTTAACGACCTTTTAAAAGATAACATTGGTTATACCGCCAAAAACATAGATATAGAAAACGAATTAGCTTTGTTGCAATATACAGGCGGAACAACAGGCATTTCAAAAGGCTGTATGCTTACTCATAAAAATTTGGCCTCAAATGCCGCTTCATTAAAACAGTATTTTGCACCATTATTAAAAATTGGTGAAGAAAGCTTCTTAGGCGTTTTACCATACTTCCATGTTTATGGTTTGCAAGTTTCTATTGTAACACCAGTATTTATGGCAGAAGAAATGGTTCCAATACCAAGATTTACGCCAAAAGCAATGCTAATGTCTATACAAAACGACAAAATAACTACTATTGCTTCAGCTCCATCTATCTTCAGCGCTTGTTTAAATCAGAAAGATATAGGAAGCTATGATTTAAGCAGTCTTAAGCTTATGATTTCTGGTTCAGCTCCATTACCAAAAGCTTTAAGAGAAGCCTTTGAAGCTCGTACAACAGCAGCAATTTCCGAAGGTTATGGTTTAAGCGAAGCTTCTCCAGTTACCCACTATACTCCAGTTCTCAGCAAAAACAGCAAACAATGCTCAATAGGAACTCCTATTCCAGGAACAGAAGTAAAAATAGTTGATGTTGAATACGGCGTAAGAGAGCTTGGTGTAAACGAAGACGGAGAAATGTGTATTAGAGGACCACAGGTGATGAAAGGCTATTATAAACAGCCAGGACAAACCGAAATGGTTTTAAAAGACGGCTGGCTTTATACTGGCGATATTGCTCACTATGACGAAGACGGTTATTTCTATATTACCGACCGTAAAAAAGACCTTATCATCAGCGGTGGCTACAATGTTTACCCACGTGAAATCGAAGAAGTTCTTTTTAAACACCCAAAAATTAAAGAAGTTGCAGTAATTGGCGTCAAAGACCAACTTAGAGGAGAAATCGCCAAAGCAGTTATAGTTCTTAAAGAAGGCGAAACAATGGATAAACTCGAAGTAACCAATTACTGTAAAGAACATCTTGCCAACTATAAAGTTCCAAGACAGGTTGAATTCAGAGAATCTCTCCCCAAATCAGCCGTTGGTAAGATTTTAAAAGAAGTTCTCAAAAAAGAACAGCAATAAAAGTATATAAAAAAATACCCGTAAAGAAAATTACGGGTATTTTTTTATTCCAATTATCAATTTAAATATTTGATTTATTCTTTGCTAACTAACCTTTAAATTAGCATTTGTGTTTTAATATTTATTCATTTATTATAACTATTCCATTAGAAATAGCTCTTTCAGCTCCATCTGAAGGCACATTTACGATTTTACCTTTCACCCACATTGTGGTAGAACCGCCGCCATCTAAATTTATAGCGTTTTCTACTCCTATACTTTTCATATAAGATGCAAGCTCATGTAAAGTCATACCAGCACTTTCTTTTGTTCTTCCGTCTGCTGCCAATAAAACTAAAGCACCATCAAAAGTTACTCCAATAGCTGTTCTTGGATGCCTTCCAGTGGTTATAGAAGAACTAAAATGTTCTTCTTCGCCATTAATAAAGATTTTACCATCTTTTAAAAGTCTGGGACCACCTCCAACAGCATGTTTTATAGAGCTCCAAGGTTCGTCTACAGAATAATTAAGATATGTAGCTGCGCCTAACTTAACTTCTTTAAGCATTTGAGCTTTACTTCCAGACGCAGAAATTACAACCCCATCTGGAGGTATAGATGAATTTTTATTCTGTATTGCAACTATTTTACCTTTCACTAGAATAAGTTCAACACCATCATCTTCTGTCATTGTCGTTGGAGCATATTCTGAAGTGTATACAACCAATGAATTTACGCGTCTGGTTTGATTAACACCATCAATGCTTATATTAATATTTCCTGTTTTAAAGTTCCCTGAAAAATCTGGATTACCAAAAACTATTTGGCTATCCTCAGTTATTCCACAAACAGATCTACCGTATATAGGCGAACNNCGTTAATTCCGCAAATAGCATCATATCTCTTTGCCATAGAAGAAAGGCGTTCTTTTCTGGCTATTCCTTCGTGAGCCAAGGAAGGCCAAACTATATCCGCGAATTTCGTTGGAGATATTTTAATTACATATATATGAGTTTGTTTAACCGATGCAACCGTAGTTATATCATGATAATACTTTATTCCGTCTGATATTATTTTCCCGTTAGGTAACTCATGTTTAGTTTGCCTTACAAGTTTTGGAACACAAAGTTTTATTTCGCCGCTTGAAGTTTTTTCTATATATGGGCTTCCAAGTCTTTTATCACTACTTAAAAAAATCTCAGTATAACCAGCTCTTTGCTCAATATTAAAACGCTTAAAATTCTCTTTAAAAGCTTTCCAAATACTAAAATTAACTGGTTTTAACATTGGAACAATGTGGAATACAACATAATGAGAACTTTGGCTTTGTTTTACTACCCTCGCTTCTGAACTTAGACTAAGCTCAAAAATATCAAAAGCATCTCGTTCAGAGATTTTATAGAATAAAATTTCTGGATAANNGCGTAAACAGTAAAGCAAAAGAATAATGCCAATACTGGCAAAAATATTTTTATATTCCGAAACATAAAAATGCACTAAGGAACGATATAGGGCATTTTACAATGTCGCAGGAACTTCACGCCAACTTACAAGATCTTTTAAAACAGCTAACTCATAAACGTTGGTATAATCTATTTTTTTGTCAACAGTAAAATCAAAGTCAGAATTGCGTTCTAATATTTTTTGCCAGTTATAATAAGTAATTCTAATATCGTTAGGCATTTTTTTGCGATCAAAGTAATCTACTGCCAAATTGCCAACTATATCCATATTACAAAGTTTTGCCATAGAAGAATCTGATTTAAGCTTCATACCACCTTGAGCATAAATACTTGCTTCAAGCATTGGGCTTAAATTTCTAAATGGATATAGCAAACTGTATTTTGCCCAGTCTTTTTCGTGGTGAGGCTGATAAATAACCTGACCAGAAGTGGGGTTTTCTGTGCTACTTGTATCGTCGCTACGTTTTAAAGCAATAATACCTAAACAAGACTGATTACCAGAGTCGTCATCAAGCATAAGCACATCGCCGCCAACATAAATATTTCCTTCGACAACCAACAAACCTTGACCTTTAACCCATCCTTCAAGGAAAACGTCGCCTTTTATATATGTTAAACCATTTATTTCAATGGCTTTGCTGGTATCATGAGCTTTAGTCGGGTTTCCAAAATATTCATTAAAGTTATTTTTTACGTTACGCCAATCTCCCCATCCATACATTGGAACAACGTTTTTATAGTTTTCTTCGTTTCTTCCAAGCATTTCTTGAAAATTAACATTAGTAAAATATTTTCCATCAGAAGGTTTTTCTTCAGGGTCTATAACACAGTTTGCCAAAGCTTTATAAACTTCTGGAGAATAAACATTTAATGATTTATCTTCATACTCATCAACCTTACGAGTATTGGAACTATAAACTTCGCTGGAAGTTTTCTGGTATACTGGCCAGTGTAAAAGCCCCATCCATTTATTATATCCTCTTGTTATTGCAGTATTGCTGTATTCTAGCTGGGTTTGTGACAAATCAGCTCCGCCTTGATAGCCTGTCCAACCAATTCCCATATCCAAAAATGGATGTTCTAATTCATCTTTCATTTTGGTTAGCATCAACCATTTTGGCAAATCAGCTACCATTCCTTCTTTCATATAAGTTTTACCACCAAGTACGGTAAAACTCCAAGGGTCCCAAAAATCAAAATCTTCTATTTGGAAAGAATCTCTGTTACCATTGTTAAAATAAAGGCCGTGTTCTGGAGCTATCATTCCAAGAGCATTTGAGTTCATAGCTCCTTTTAAAAGCAATGCTTTAAGGGTTTTCTTAACTTCTACCTGCTTTTTTGTTTTTTGGAAAGTTCCCATTGAATTTATAGTTAAAGTTCCTTGTCTGGCAATTTCTCTGGGAACGCCTTTATTTACAAGTTCTTCGACAGCTTTTCTATCTAACTGCCATGCTACTGTGGCTTTAACTTCTCCGCCCGCAACAAGAGGAGGACAATTATCATCACCTTTTGAAAGCCTTGTTAAGTCAACTTCGATGCTTCCTTCATCCTGCTTTGTAATCAAAGCATAAATAGGATTTTCCACATCGTTCATCTGACTCTTTACAGTAAATAAAGCTTCCTCAACACCTGCTTCAGCTAAAAGCAAAGCAATAGTAGAATCAACATAGTTTTCAGAATGAGAGACTTCGCCTCGCATAAAGGCAATCATACCTGTAGTAGCAATGCCAACTACACCTATTATAGCAAGAACAACGAAAAGGGCTATACCTTTTTTGTTATTATATATTTTTTTCATTTTATCAACCTTTCGGGATAAATGTACACCCTAATATAATAATACCCCAAAACATGGCATATGACAAGTTTATGAAAGTTAATAAACGTTAAGATGAAAATATGTAAATTGACATAAAAAGCTAATATAGACTATAATTCAGCCTCATGGAAAAACAAATAATGAACAAAGATTTAAAAATTATTTTTATTTTAGCTTTTTTGCTAACTACCACTTTATATTGTCTTACATCTTATAATAGTCTAGGTTATGATGATGAATTTTGTAATGTTAAACTAATAGAACAAACTAACTCTTACAAAGAAATTAACACACTAATAAACAGCACAGACGTTCACCCTGCCGGAATGTATTTAATAAACAAATTTCTATATAATATCATTCCAAATTGGTCTGTTATTAGAGCTATTAGCGGTTTTTTTGCTGCAATTTCTCTTTATTTTATATGGTTTTCATTTTATAAAAATAAAACAAATAAATTTATTTTAACTTTTTCATTTTTATCTTTATGCGTAAATCCTACTCTATTGCTGTGGTGCACTGGTTTAAGGTGGTATACATACTATGTTCCATTAATATGCTTGCTTTGCATACTAATAAATAAAGCCCAAACAAAAACATACAATGTTTGGGCAGGATTTTTTATAATATCTCTGTTAATGCTATATATAAACTATATTTCCTTTATAATATGCCCCATTGTATTTATTGGTTTATTGCATATAAGAAAAGATTATTTAAAACTTGAATGGAAAAAGATATGCGTTTTTGCAATTATATTTTTTATTCTGTCCACATAAAAAACGCAAGCGGTCAAGTAAATTTTCTCTTTAACGCATTTGTTACAGGTGGACAAAATATATTATGCGGTCAAGCCGTTATGCCAATATCAGCCTATGGCATATCGTTAATTTTAGCTGGACTGATATTATTTTTCATATTCTTAAAAAATTTTAAAACATGCTTAACACCTTTAAACACAATTTTTCTTATTATTTACATTGGAATAATAGCAACAGGGCTTGGTGGTAAAATCAGAAATTTCGTTATTTTAGGAGCATTGCAAGGCCTTTTCCTTACATGCGTTTATGAGCACATAAAAGTTAAGATGCTTCAAAAAACTGTTTTGCTTTTATACGCCTTTGGAACAATAGGAGGCATCTTTAACGTATATCTGCACATTGATACAACAAAAGGCAGTTGGAATACACCTTATAAGGAAATTATGGAATACATAAAAGCCCAAAATCCAAACATTAAATCAGTTGTTTCAAATAACCCTGTATTACTTTATTACACCTCAAAAGCAGGAATAAAAACAATAGATTTAAACGATAAAGACTGGTTATCTGATATTACAAAAGAAAAAGGCGAAATATTAGCTATAAAATCTTATAGAGGCTCTATGACACCAGAAGATTATTCCAAATACATAGAAATAATTAATAATTCCAAAATAGTTGAAAAAAAGAAATTTGGTTACGACAAATTCGCACGATTTAAAAAGCGTTTTGATAGCTCATATCCAGATTATTACGCCGAAGCGTTTAAGTTAGAATTATAGAAATCTTACCAAATATCTTATGGAATTAGTGTTATAACAGTTATTGCCATCATCAATTTTTAACTGTACTTCTAAAACTTTATATTTTTAAATAGTTTTAGAAATCCATTTCTAAAACTTGACATTTTTGTTTAATTATTTACAATATATATATGATTGAACGAAAAGAATACTTACAAAAACTTGTTGCTTTTAAAGATAAAAAGCTTATTAAAGTAGTTTCTGGCATAAGAAGATGTGGTAAATCTACTTTACTAGAAATCTATAAGAACTATCTAATAGAAAATGGCATAGATTCGTCTCAGATTATCTATATTAATTTTGAAGACCCAGATAATGAAGAACTTACCGATTATAAAAAACTTTATGAATACATAAAATCAAAGTTTATTCTTAATAAAACAACATATATNNTATTTACATAACAGGCTCAAATGCGTACTTTATGTCTGGAGAATTGGCTACATTGCTTTCTGGACGTTATGTAGAAATTGAAATGTTGCCGCTTTCTTTTAAAGAATATGTTTCTGTGACCACTAACAGTTTTGATTTAAATGGTTTGTATAGAAAATACATAGAAAACAGTTCTTTCCCCTATGTTTTACAGTTAGATGATAACAAAGAACAAATAAGAGCCTATCTTGGAGGTATTTACAATACTGTAATATTAAAAGATGTAATACAAAGGAATAAAATTTCTGATTCTGTTAGTCTTGAAAATATAGTAAAATTTATATTCGATAATATAGGGAATACTGTATCTAGTAAAAAAATAAGCGATACTTTGATTTCAAAAGGGAAAAAGATATCCTATCATACAGTAGAAAACTATTTAAATTATCTAATAAAAAGTTTTATTTTATATAAAGTTAATAGGTTTGATATTAAGGGAAAACAGTATTTAGANNATACATAGATTTAGGTCATATTCTAGAAAATATAGTATTTCTAGAACTGTTAAGAAGAGGTTATGAAGTATATACAGGAAAAATAGATAATTTTGAAGTTGATTTTATTGCCATTAAAGATGGATATTATGAATATTACCAAGTTTCTGAAACTGTTAGAGAGAAATCAACACTAGAAAGAGAATTAAAGCCTTTAAACAAAATAAAAGATCATAATCCAAAATTTCTTTTAACTATGGATAATGTTCCTAATGTATCTCATAATGGAATAAGACAATACTTTGTATTAGATTGGCTTTTAAGTAATTAATCTATCTACGATACATTTACCTCGCCTGACATTAGCTTAGCATGTTCAAAGCGTATTTTTGATAAGCTCTTCTTTTCATCATACAACATATATAATTTTAGATGCTATAATTTACAATCAAACTTGATTTTGATATAATTTTTTACATAAATAAAAATCCATGTTTTTACAAATTATTTAATCAAGAGAAACATTGATATGCTAGCATCAATTAAAGCTTTACTTATTAAAAAAATTAGTTAATTATAGACAATACAATATTATGAATTTATATTCGAAAATAAGAGAAATTACTTTATGACATTAAAAACTTTAGGCGCTCAATTTGTTTGTATGCTGGTTAATTTGTTTTTGTTCAACAAACCTAGCAACAAAAACATTAATCGTAATAAAATAGCCATTATACGATTAGACGCCATAGGCGATTATGTTGTTTTCAGGCAATGTATAAAAGCTTTAAGAGAATGTGACGAATATAAGCATCATGAAATCCATCTTATTGGCAATAAAGCTTATAAAGATATAGCTGAAACTTTCGATTCCGAGTATATTGACAAATTTATATGGGTCGATATGACTAAATTCAATAAAAATCCATATTATAAATGGAAAATAATAAACGAATGTAGGCAAACTCATTACGATTTAGCATTAAGCCCTGTTTTTTCTCGTTTTTCATACAAAGAAGATTTTCTTATTAAAAATTTAATTTCTGATCAAAAAATTGGCTTTTCTGGCGAACTAGAAAGCGACAGAAAAAGCAGACAAAATCTATCAAACTCGTATTACACAAAGATAATTCAATGCGACGCAGGAACAAAATTTGAGGCATTGCGCAATCAGGAATTTTTTGAAAAGCTGTGCAATCATAATATTTCTTTTCAAGATTCCAAATTTACAATTAAGTCTGAAAACAATTTTATTTTCAATCTTCCAGCAAAATATGCCGTTTTTTTTATTGGTTCCAGCGTAAAAACCAATATATGGAGCGTTGAAAACTTTGCTAAAACAGCTGAATGGCTTAAAGAAAAAAGAAATTATGAGATTGTTCTTTGCGGAGGGAAAAAGGAAAAAGAGCTATCAGAGCAGTTTATAAAATCATTTCACAATAATTTTACCAATTTAGTCGGAAAAACTTCTTACACGCAGCTTATAAGCGTTCTAAACAGTGCTGACCTGCTTGTTTCCAACGACACAAGCGCCGTTCATTGCGCAATGTCGTCAAACACAAAGCATGTTGTCGTTATTTCCAACGGGAACACCTTTGGAAGATTGCACCCTTATATAGACAGCAAATACCATATAGTGTATCACCCTGTTATAGAAGATATAATAAACAAAAAAAACGGATACAAACAAGTTTGCGAATTATATTCAAAAAAAAGCAATTTAAACATAAACGACATTTCAGTTGAAAAAGTTTTAAAAGAGCTTAAACGTATACTTCATTTTTGAGTTACTTAATAAATAGTTTTTGCCCTTTTAATATAATGTCTGGCGTATTTGCAATAATTTACAATCAAATCTTTTTCGCCTATTTAATATGCTCTTTACACATAAATTATTATTATAAAACAAGATTATACTGCTTAAATTTATCAAGTAGCTCGCTTATAGGAACGCCAATATCCTCAGCGGCTTCTTTTACGGTCAAACGCCCCTTTTTAATCATATCATAAAATGCATTAATTCTGCCTTCGTTCCAACCTTCGTTTCGACCATTGGAAATAATTCTATCCAAATACTCGCACATATTTATTTTTTCTCCTTTCACGTATAAATTCTGATATTCCACGAACCTATTGTCTTGTGTAAAAACATCCATTAACTGCAATATTTCATAAACGTGGTTTATGGTCTGCTTAGACGGAACATAGTTTTTGTTTTTGCGCATTTGGACAAAATAGTCAGCGACTATCTTAAAGTCGCTTTGAAACATATTAACTTGTTCATCGGTAAGCCAAGCGATCTCAAAAACGTTTATTCTATAGTCGTTTAAAAAAGGCTTAAGTTCTGGCATGACATCAAAAGACTCAAACAAAGTTTTATACTGATTCCAAGGCTTTTCGCCAAAATACAAAACCAAAGTCACAACAGGATATATGGGATTGGCATTTTTCTTTTTTGTCTGCTTCCCAGTTTCTGGGTCTGCTTNNCCGTCAGCTTTATATACGCTATTCACAGTTTCCTGTTCAAGCTCGTCTTCTTTAATAAGCTTTTTACCGTTGAACAGCAAAACGTTTACAATGTCCGCAAAAACGTCATTGTATGCTTCCAAAGTTTTTTCAGCCAAATCTTTTTCGCCCATTTGCTATGCTCCATAGACTAATTATATTCTTTATAGTCCAATTTTGCAATTCTCGGCAAATCAAAAAATAGCTCTGAAAAAGACATTTTTTGCAATTAACTTTAGATTTATTTGCGTTAACAATCCCTTGCAAGAGAACAGAATAATGCTTATAATAAAACCGTAAGGAGTATATTTGATGGGACAGAAAGACATAGTATGCAAAGCTTTAGAATCATATAACGATGTCTTTGCTGACATTGTGAATGGATTCATATTTAAAGGCAAAAAAGTTGTTAAAGAAAACGCTCTGTTTGAATTGTCCCCTGAATCTTATTTCAAATCAGACGGAAAATATTACAAGCAAGATCGTGATGTTGCCAAGCTATGGAAAGAAAACGGAATAAGAATCGCTTTTTACGGCATAGAAAATCAAACCACCGTTGACAGCAGTATGCCTTTGAGAGTTATTTCCTATGACGGAATGGCTTATAAACAACAGTTAATTAATTATAGCAAATCCAAAGAATCAACGTTTTACCCTGTTATAACGTTTGTCCTTTATATTGGCAATAAACCTTGGAAAAAGAATAAGAATCTATTAGATGTTTTAAAAATTAGACCAGAGTTCAAGCCTTTTGTCAGCGATTACAAAATAAATCTTATTGATGTTTCCGACTTGTCTGAAGAACAGATAAAGCTATTCAAAAGTGATTTCAGGTCTTTGATAGATTGGCTCAAAAAACAAAAAGACCCAGAATATGAAGTAGCTCCTAGACAACTAAACCACCCAGACGAACTAAAACAGCTGTTATATTCTATGTCTGGAGATGAAAGAGTTCTTAGTATTTCAAACAGTTCAAATAATGAAAAAGGGGGAACGATAACTATGTGTGAATTTATAGATAGACTTGAAGCCAGAGGAGAAGCCAGAGGAGAAATAAAAGGCCAACTCAAACTTTTAGTTAGTCTTATAAAAGATGGCGTTCTTACTTTGAAACAAGCAGCTAAAAGAATTGGCATGACAGAAACTAAGTTCAAATCAGCAACAAAAGAATTGGCAATAAATTAACTATGCACGAATTTGTAGATAAAATTTCGTGGAAATAGTCGAATCAAAAATAACTCAGAGATTTACTTCATAAAAGTTATTTTCATTTTAAGGCTTTCAGGTAATATTATTTCGGAACTGAAGCAAAAAGTTTTTTGCGTTTTTGAACTATATTATAACTGTCTCTTATACACATCT
>LXOW01440547.1_pt1 | contig 40671 bp, 40 predicted proteins | sample 1368591 | NCBI WGS metagenome assembly LXOW01 (sample SAMN04884650, study PRJNA319009) | bovine gut metagenome | isolation source: Cow rumen | host: Bos taurus | place: Italy: Legnaro (PD) | collected 2014-07-09
CAAAAACGAACCAATGGAGAATAATAACGACGAAAAACCTGGTTGAAAGATTCCCTATCACCGGCTTTCATTCTCTCTATGAGGTTATTGAGTTGGTTCTCGTCCATCAATTAATTAATAAACGCAACAAAAACAGGGCGCAAAGGTAAAAAAAATAATGACATGATTTTCCGATGCACAAAATACGAGAATTAATGTAAAATTGTATCTTTTTATTTATCAATATATTACAAAATACAACGCGACTTTTTTGAGAAAATTAATGAGAAAAAAGAAAAGAAAACCTTGACCGATTGAAAAAAGTTGTATTTTTGCAGTCCGAAAAAAAAGAGAGTCAGTATCTAACTTAAAGATATCGAGAAATGTACGCAATAGTAGAAATCGCAGGACAACAGTTCAAAGTTGAGAAGGGTCAGCAGATCTTCGTCAACAGACTGCATGAAGAAGAAGGAAGCAAGGTTTCTTTCGACAAAGTATTATTAATTGGAAACGACGGTTCGACGAAAGTGGGAGCCCCGACGGTAGCCGGCGCCAGTGTCGAAGCCACGGTGATGCAGCACCTCAAAGGCAACAAGATTATCGTTTTCAAGAAGAAGAGAAGAAAAGGATATCAGACTTCTAACGGTCACCGTCAGTATCTGAGCAAGATCCAGATTGAAAACATCACTGAATAATAAACCCGAAAAAACTAAAGAGATATGGCACACAAAAAAGGTGTAGGTAGTTCCGAGAACGGTCGTGAGTCAGCTAGTAAGCGACTCGGAGTGAAACTTTTCGGTGGACAAGCCGCCATTGCTGGCAACATCATCGTTCGTCAGCGCGGCACGAAGCACTATCCCGGCAAGAACGTCGGTATGGGCAAAGACCACACATTATATGCTTTATGTGATGGTATCGTCGAGTTCAAGAAGAAGAGAGAAGGCAAGTCCTTCGTCTCCATCCTTCCCGTCGAAGCCGAAGTCACCGAATAAGCAATTCGCAACATCATACGAATCCCGACCATCGTCACGATAGTCGGGATTTTTTATGCCACAAAATCCAGTTTCCGCCAAAATGCGTATCTTTGCGCATTATTAAACGACCTTATGAACCTGAGATTAATAAAAACTATACTCCTTGGCGGCCTGTTCACCTTGGGACTGGCCCTGAGCGGCTGCCACAATGCCCCTGAAACCAGCATCGACAAAATTGACAACCTGAAAAAACAGGTGCAAACCGACGCAAAGACCTTGAGCGACCTAGAGACCAAAGACTTCGTGACGCTAAAAAAGGATTTCATGGCCTGCGACTCGTTGCTGCAATACCAAAGCAATGAGCAAATGGAGAAATCGTTTGAGACCTTGCAGCTGGTGCAGGCATACCTTGAGCAATTCAAAGAGACCAAACCCGTGATGCAGGCCGAGATAGACTCCACCCTGCTTCAACTCGACCGCCTCAAGGCCGATGCCGAAAGCCATTACCTCTCCGACTCGCTAGTGGAGGTGTATATCGACACCGAGACGGAATACGTCAACAGACTGAGCAACCAAGTGCAGTATTTCCAAGACCGCTTCGGCAGCTGCCAAAAAGACCTGGATGCCCTGAAAAAGCAAAGATAGTTTTGTCCATGAAGCAACGCTGGTTTTTCATCCTATTGATTAATGTCGCTTTCATCATGCAGATGAGCGGTCAAAGCAGCACACCGCCGAAGGGCAAGAAAACGAATGCCCAGCAAAGGGAGCAGTTCCAAATTGACGAGCAACTAGCCAGCCAATATTACCGTGACCAAGACTACGAGAAAGCCCGCGACGTTTACGGCAAACTCTATGAAAAATCGGGGCAAACGGGGCATTTCCAGCAGTATATGGAGTGCCTTCTCCAGCTCAAGGATTACGACAAGGCCGAAAAAGAGCTGAAATCGTTCGCAAAAAAACAACCCAACTATTACAAAGCCAACACTGACCTCGTCTATGTCTACACCATGCAAGGCAAGACGGATAAAGCCAAGAAACTATCTAACGAGATCTTGAACGGACTCACGGACAATGCTGCGAGCATCCGAAATATCAGCTACGGCTTTCTCTCCAGAGGCTTGAACGACCTGGCTTTGGCGGTGTTGGAAAAAGGCAACAAACTCTTTGACGGGAAAGAGACCTTTTATATGGAACAGGCCAACGTTTGCAGGCAATCGGCAAACTACCAAGAGGCATTCCGCTACTATTTCCTTGAGTTGGAGGTACATCCCGAACAATACAACAACATCCGCAACATCCTGCAGTCGATATTGTTCTATGACGTGAACCACAGCTTCGCCGATGAATTGCGCGTCGCCCTGCTGAAACAAGCCCAAGACAAGCCCGACAACCTTGAATACGCCCAACTGCTGGTGTGGTTTGCACTACAGCAGGAAGATTACGACATCGCCTTGGCCCAATGCCAAAGCATCGACCGCAAAACCCACGACCAAGACGCACAAATCTATAGTTTGGCAAGCATCTGCCTGAACAACAAGCAATTCGACATCGCTAAGGAAGGGTACAGCTACATCTTGGACAAAGGCAAAGGCAATCCCTTTTATGGACAAGCGCTTATCGGCACCATTAATGCGGACTATTTGAAACTGAAAGCTGAAAACCACAGCGACGCCAAAGCCTATGAGAGGCTGTCGAAACGCATCGACGAAGCCTATAACGAAATCGGCACCGACAACCTGTCGAAGCTGACGCTGATCCAAGCCGACATCATGACCTATCAACTGGACCAAACCGACGAGGCCATTGCCTTGCTCACCAAGACAATAGAACAAGTGAACAGCAAGCAAGGCCAAGCTGAATTAAAATTGAAACTGGGCGACATCTACCTCCGCCAAGACGAGGTTTGGGAGGCCACGCTGCTCTACAGCCAAGTCGACAAAAGCCTGAAAGAAGAACCACTGGGGCACGAGGCACGCTTCAAAAATGCACAGTTGCGCTATTTCATCGGTGAATATGAATGGGCGCAAAGCCAGCTGAAGGTGCTGAAAGCCGCCACCTCCAAACTCATCGCCAACGATGCCATGACGCTCTCGCTCGTCATCAAAGACAATTTAGAAATGGACGACACAGGCGAAGAACTCAACCGCTTGGCGCGCGTCGATTACCGCATCTACCAGCAACGTGAAGACGAAGCCCTCTTCCTGCTTGACGAAATCATCGCCAACGGCAACGAAATCAGCATGCCACATGCTTTGTTCCGCAAAGGTGAGATTGCTGAGAAGCGCAAAGACTATGAAGCCGCCGAGCAGCTATATCTGCAAATCGTGGAACGGTATCCCGAGAGTTACATGGCTGACGCCGCCCTGATGCACGCTGCATTAATAGAACACAATAATTTGAAAAACAAAGAATCGGCAAAGCAACATTACGAGCAGCTGATTGACGAATACCCGACGAGCATCTATACCGCACAAGCGAAGAAAAACTATAGAAAATTATGAGGTAGGAGGTTTTGAGGTAGGAGGTAGTCCCGTAGGGACGACAGATAATAAGCAGGCGATGAAGCGCAGCAAAATCCCTGCAAAAAAAGTAAATCCATGCAAGAAGTAAGACCCAAAAAAGCCTTAGGCCAGCATTTCCTGACCGACCAAAACATAGCGAAACGCATCGTGGAGCAGCTGTCGCCCGACGTGGAGACCGTCATCGAGGTGGGTGCAGGCACGGGTGTGCTGACCCAATACATGGTGAACGACATTCGCAACAAGTTCTATGTCATCGAAATCGACCATGAGTCCATCGACTATCTGAAGGTCCACTTCCCTGCTCTCGGTGACCACCTCATTCAAGGCGACTTCCTTCGTTCCGATCTCAGCCAATACGGGCAGCAAAACATGGCCATCATTGGCAATTTCCCTTACAACATCAGCAGCCAGATATTCTTCCAGGTGCTGAAATACAAGGAACAAGTCGTGGAGGTGGTGGGCATGGTGCAGAAAGAGATGGCCGAACGCATGGCCGCCAAGGAAGGCAGCAAGACCTACGGCATCCTCAGCGTGCTGATGCAGGCTTGGTACGACATCGACTATCTGTTTACCGTACATGAGAATGTCTTCAACCCGCCGCCGAAGGTGAAGTCAGCAGTCATCAAAATGCGGCGCAACGCCACCACCGATTTGGGCTGCGACGAAAAACTGTTTGTGAGCATCGTTAAGCAGGCTTTCAACCAACGCCGCAAAACCTTGCGCAACTCGTTACGCCCCATGCTCAGCCCCGACATCATCGAAAACGAGGTCTTCAACAAGCGACCGGAGCAGTTGTCGGTACAGGAGTTTATTGATTTGACGAATTTGTTTGGAGAACATCCAATCCATTAATTGGCCTTCAGCGAAGCGCTTTCTTTCTGCATCGCGTGGCGCACAGTGAGGAAAGCCGAAGTGCAACCCACCACCAAAATTGTGGCAAAAATCAGCAACACATCTTTGAACTTCAGCAAGACGGGATAGGCATCCACGACATAGTTGCCGCCCGTGCCGAATTTCACGAAACCAAACTGTTGCTGCAACAGCACCAATATGATGCCCAATAGCAATCCGATGATACCGCCAGCCACGGAAATCAGCAGGCCTTCGTTCATAAAGATGCGTTGAATTAATTTTTTGTCGGCTCCCATGGATTTCAGGATTTCGGTGTCCTTGCGCTTGTCAATCATCAGCATGGAAAGCGAGCCCACCACATTAAAAGTAGCCAAAATCAAAATGAAAGTGAGAATAACATAGACCGCCCATTTCTCGGAACGCATGATTCGGTAAAGCGTCTCCTGCTGCTCCTGCTGGTTCTTCACGGTGAAGTCCTCCCCTATCACAGTTTTCACCTCCTTTTTAATCTTATTAATATCGGCATTTGATGCAGTAAAAAGTTCTACATTTGATGCTTTATTCTCATATTCAAGCAGTTCCGAGAGCCAGTTGAAAGGCACAAGCACAAGCTTCTCGTCCTGTTCCTGTTCGGTGGCAAACACGCTGCGCACCGTCAACACATCGGAGTTGAAGCTATTTTCAAGACTCATCAGCGAGGCATTGCCGCGTTTGGGCACATAGACACGCACCATCGCATAGGGATTGTAGGCATTAATGCCGAGATACCACGCCACACCCATACCCGGCACAGCAAAATCGTATTCTCCGTCGGAAAGCAGCAAGCCATTATCGCCATGTGTGATTTCATTCAATCGCTCAATCTCTTGATATTCAACGCCCACACCTTTCACTTGGCCTATATGCTGCTTATCGTTGGCACGAAACAGCGCATCTTCGGTAATCGTGGGAATCACATAGTCGACACCTTGAATATCTTTGAGTTGTCCCAAAGGAAACGCCGTCAAATCGATGGTCTTGCCTTTCACGGCAGCGATTTGCAGGTCGGGCGTGAGGCTATTGTTCATCTCAGAAATCACCTTCTCCAAGCCATTGAAGGCACTCAACACCACAATAAGCGCAAAGGATCCTACACTAATACCCAGAATGGAAATCCATGTGATGATATTAATGAGATTGTGGCTCTTCTTGGCGAGGAGGTATCGGTTTGCTATGAACAGCGGCAGTCTCACTTGTCAGGATGAAGCAGATTGTCAATGTTTTCGATATAATCCAGCGAATCGTCCTCAATGAAACGCAATTCTGGCACGACGCGCATCTGGTGACGGATACGATTGCCCAGCAAGCCACGGATGGCCTTGGCGTTTTGACCCACTTCTTCCACGACTTTCTTCTTTTCCTCCACGCCAAAGACGCTCAGATACACACGGGCATACGAGAGGTCCGAGGTCACGTTGACGCGGGTCACAGTAATCATCAGCGAAGGTACCTTGGGTTTCAGCTCTTGCTGAAATATATCGCCCAGTTCCTTAAGTAACAGCTTATTAACTTTTTCTAATCTTTTGCCGTCCATCTTTATCAGTTTGCAGTTGTTAGTTGTTCAGTTGTCAGTTTATATTTAGGACTGTCACAATTCCACCTTCAAAGGGGGCAGGGGGATTGGCCAGCCGTACATTAATTGAATTGCAAAAATACGAAAAATGTAGGTTTTCAGTGGGATAACATCCAATTTTTATACCTTTGCAAGGACAATCAACAAGATTATGGCACAAGAAATCGAAAGAAAATTCTTGGTTTGCGGCGACTTCAAGGCGGACGCATACCAGTCGACACGCATCATTCAAGGCTATCTGTCAAGCGTTCCCGGGCGCATCGTGCGCGTCAGGGTGAAAGGCGGCAAAGGCTATATCACCATCAAAGGACAAGCCAACGCCACGGGTGTCTCCCGCTTCGAATGGGAGAAAGAAATCCCTGTGGATGAAGCCTTGGCACTGCTGGAGCTGGCAGAGCCTGGAAGTATAGACAAGACCCGCTATCTCGTCAAAAACACTGACGGTAAGCATGTTTGGGAAGTCGACGAGTTTCACGGCGACAATGAAGGCCTCGTCATGGCCGAAATCGAACTCGCAGCCGAAGATGAGGCATTCGACAAACCCGATTGGCTCGGCAAAGAAGTCACTGGCGACTCACGCTACTACAACTCCATGCTGAAGGCGCATCCCTATAAGTCCTGGAAATGATGTTTTTTGTGAAAAAGAACGAAAAATCCCTACCTTTGTATACTCATAAACTCTCTACTGCCATGAAAAAGATGCTATTGTTCCTACTCCTCCTACCCTTTTCGTTGTTTGCCCAGGTGACCGATGACTTCTCCGACGGCGACTTCACCCACAACCCCATCTGGTCGGGAACGACGGACAGCTATATCGTGAACACCAGCCTGCAGCTACAGCTCAACGCGGAAGGAGAAGGTACGGCCTATCTCTCCTTGCCCATCACGGAAACGGAGTCGATGGAATGGCATTTCTGGATTCGTGAGGCTTTCTCCCCTTCGGGAAACAACTATTCCGACGTGTGGCTCAGCGCCGACAACGCCGATTTGTCGCAAGTGACACAAGGCTATTTTCTCCGTTTCGGCGAAGGCGGCAGCAGCGACGCCATCGAGCTTTTCCGCAAAGATGCCGACGGACAACAAAGCATCTGTCGGGGCACGGAAGGAGCCTTGTCTTCTTCGTTTGCCGTTTACGTCAAGGTAAACTGTGACCGCGAAGGCAACTGGATGATCCAAACCTGCTACGACAACTCTGGCATTTACATCGTTGAAGCACAAGGTGTTGACGACACTTACGGCCGTGGTGGTTTCTTTGGCTTTTGGTCCAAGTTCACTTCAAGCAATTCCAAAAAATTCTATTTCGACGATGTCTATGTCGGCCCACACATTGCCGACCACGAGCCGCCCATACTCGTAACCTGCGAGGTGCTAGACCTCACCCACTTGAAATTGGCGTTCAACGAAGCCCTTGACGAAGTCTCGGCGCTTAATCCATCCAATTATTCAGTGGATAATGGCTTGGGCAGCCCCGTTTCAGTGGCTTTTGGCGAGAATCCAGCCACTGTGGTACTGACATTTGAGCGCGAAATCGGCAATGGCATCAACTACACCCTCACCGTCAGCCATGTCAAAGACCTATGGAACAACATGATGGAAACGGAAACCATGGCATTCTCGATTTACGAAGCCTCGGAATTCGACATCGTCATCAACGAAATCATGGCCGACCCCAATCCCGTGGTGGGCTTGCCTGAATGGGAGTATGTGGAGCTCTACAACACCACGGAGTTTGGCATCAATTTGAAAGACTGGCACATCGAAATCGGCAGCACTGACAACACTTTTGAAAACTATGTCCTTGCCCCACATGGCTATGTCATCCTTTGCCACAGGGACGCCGTTCCCGAACTACAAGAATACGGCGATTGCATCGGCTTTGGCACTTTCTCGGTGGGCAACACCTCCTCGGCGATGTATCTTTACAACAAGGAAGGGGTCTTGATTTCGATGGTGAATTTCAGCAACACCTGGTACCACGACCCCGACAAGGACAACGGCGGTTGGTCAGTGGAGCAAATCGACCCGCTGAATCCCTGCGCGGCAGCCTCCAACTGGACGGCTTCGGTGGATGCCTCGGGCGGCACGCCCGGCCGACTCAACTCGGTGAATGACGAGAACAACGTGGCACCTCAAGTAGAACGTGTGAGCATGTTCTCCAACTTTATTATCCAATTGTGGTTTGACCAACAGATGGATGCCGCTACCCTATTGGAGCCTCAACATTTCCTCGTAGAAGAAACAAGCGAACACCCCCAACAGATAGAAACCAACCCCATAGATCCCCATTATGTGGGTCTCGTCTTCGACCATGGCTTCGAAGTGGGCGTAGTTTATACCTTGGTCATTAATGGTCTCACCAACTGCGTGGGTACAGCCATCGAAGCCGACACCCGCGTGTCGTTTGGCATCCCGAACGAGATTGCTGAAGGCGATATCCTGATTAATGAAATCCTCTTCGACCCCATCGCCCCTGGCGTGGACTATGTGGAGCTTTACAACAACACCGACAAGACCTTCGACCTCAGCACACTGATGCTCGGCGTCATCAGAGAGAGCTTCCCCAACCCTGCCGACACCACCTTGAAGGAAATTGTCACCGACAGCCGCCTGTTCCTGCCTGGCACTTACGTCCTACTCTCCACCAACAACGAAATTGTTGGGCAACAGTATGAATGCTCGACGGACAACTTCGTGCAGATGGCTTCGTTTCCGAGCTATGCCAATGCTGGCGGCACCGCCATCCTCATGGGCAAGGACGGCACTATGGTCGATGCGATGTATTTCTCCGAAAAGATGCATTATCCTTTGCTCAAAGTCACCAAAGGCGTATCGTTGGAGCGTGTGGCCTTCGACCAGCCCTCCATGGATGCCAACAACTGGCATTCCGCAGCCGAGCGGGTACATTTCGGCACGCCAGGTTATGAGAATTCAATGATGCAAACAACGGAGCCTTCGGAAGACGAAATCACCATCAGCCCCGACATTTTCTCACCCGACGGCGACGGCTACGACGATGCCTGTTTCATCAACTACCATTTTGACGAGGCGGGTTACACGATGAACACCTATATCTATAATGTGGCGGGACAATTAATCCGTCATTTGGTGAAGGGCGAACTGGTAGGACAAGATGGCAGTGCCCTATGGAACGGCCTTGATGAAAACGGCAATCGCGTCCCGATTGGTGTTTATGTCGTCGTCACGGAGGTGTTCAACTTTGACGGGAAGGTGAAGAAATTCAAGAATGCGGCTGTGGTAGGGACACGATAAAACTAGTAGAGACGGTGCATGCACCGTCTCTGCCTATTATTCCCTCAAACCTTCATTCAAAGATCCATATTTGACTGTGCCAAAATCTCCTTAGTATCGGGATTGAAAGCGGTGAGGTTGCCCATTCCAGACTGGTCCGTCACATACACGCCGTTGTCCAAAACGATGAAGTCGTGGTTTTGGTTGTTTTCAATGACGTGATTGATAAAGGCATAGTCAACGGGGATGTGCCCGTGGATGATCTTCTTTCCGTGCGACTTGTCGTAGTTGACCTTGAAACGGCGCGTCCACATCATGCTGTCTTCATCCTTAAAAGGGTCGGGGATGTTGAAGTTCATGCCCGCATGAACGAGGATGTATTCCTCCAACTCGATGTAAGGCAAGCAAGCATTCATCCAATTGATGTACTTCTGGGGTATCTCACGCGGATGTTTCACGCCGAAGCTCGCCAAAGTGGTCTTGGCACCCACTGCCTCCCATTCCTTCTGTTCGGGATGCTTGCCGAAAAGTTTCTTCTTTTGGTCAGTTTGATATGCCTTCACACACATGTCCTCGTGGTTGCCTTTGATGAAATGCACCTCGTATTCTTCCTCTTGCAGGTGCATCAGATAATCAAGGACACCTTTGCCGTCGGGACCACGGTCAATGTAGTCACCAAGAAAATAGAGTTGATCGTGCTTTGTGACCCTAAGCATGTTTTCAAGCAGCACCTTCAAAGTTTTGGCGCAGCCATGAATATCGGGTATAATCCAACGTTTTGACATCAGAACAAATTATTGAGATTGAGGGATTTGTATTGCTTTCTTAGTTTGTTTTTGAAAGTCCAACGCAGGTCTGAGATCCAGCGGCGGCACAACTCGCAGTAGTCCACAAAGAGCATGTAGGAATAAAAGAGCAGCACCGTGCCACCCAAGGCCCATTGCCACGGCAAATAGCAGAACAGGAGGATGGTACCCACAATGAAGACGATGGGGAACAGCACCAACTCCACCCCAAAACTGACGGTATTGCTAAAGGCTTTGTCTTCCAGCTTTCCTTTGATAATCAGCGTAGTAAGCCATACAGGCAGATTGACTACCGCCGAGACGGCGAAGTAAGGCAAGCCCACAAGCAGAACCATCAACTTCCAAAGCGAGTTGAGCAGTGGATATTTCTTCGCAATCGACATGACGGAGATCTTTTGTCTTCTGCGTTCTTTGTTGAAGTCGAGTACGCGCTCAAAAAGGTTTTTGGCTTCCTCGGGCCTTTCCTCCCTGTATTTCAACACTTTCTCGACGGTAGTGCGGTTGCGAAGCATTTTCTTGTAAAGACCTCCAGCTCGTTTTTCGTTTTTCATCTTCACGATTTCCCAGATAGCGTCATAGTCCTCGTCGTCGGGGATGTAGGTGAAGAGCTTCGAAATCTCCTTGTGGAGCTGGTTTTTCAATATATTAATGTTGACAGCTTCGTTTTCCTCGGTGGTGTTCTTGAGGAACTCGGTTACATTAATGGGATTCCCGAAATTAATCATCGCCGTGCTGCGGTAACGAAAGTAGTCGCCGTATTCGATGGCTGTGGGGATAATGAAGACGGGGCGTTTGTCGCCAAACTGCTTATTGGCATCCACGGCAATGTGGAACAAACCCTTGCCCATGCGCATCAACGAATGTTTGGTGCGATGCGTGCCTTCAGGGAAGAGATAGAGCTCGACCTGGTCGTGAACCACATCAACGGCTTTGTTGAGCGAATCGTCGTTGTTGCGCACCGCCGCCACGCCGTTGCGGATACGGAAAATAGGAAGGATGCGAAAGAAGGTCAACACCTTAGCAGCAATCGGGTTCTTGAAGATGTCGCCACGCGCAATAAAAACTTTACGGACGTTATTCGACGACAACAGCACCAAGGCATCCATCAACGTATTGCTGTGGTTGGCGCCAAAAATCAACCCTCCGTCTTTCGGGAGATTCTCTTTCCCGTGTACCTCAAAACGTCGGTAGGAGCGACGCGTGTGCCAGTTGACGTATGGCTGCAAAATGGAATATAGATAGTCCGGGTCTTGAATTTTCCTGGCCATTTCAAAGTCAATAATAAAGGTACAAAATTACATATTTATCCCAAACGCGCTCTGTTTTTTCTTTCAAATCATAAAAATTACTACTTTTACGGCCTCAATGATGAACGAAATGAAGACCAAAACACCAGTCATCCTTGTATTATTGTTCTTATGTTGGGCTTTGACCTTTTGTGATATCAAGCCACAAGCCCCTGCCGATAACAACGTTGTTGTCGACACCCTCACCATGTTGCAGCATGTACAGGAAAGAGGCGTTTTTAGAGCAGTAACAAATTGTGAAACAATCAATTACAACACAGAAAACACAACACCTTCTGGCTTTGAATACGAGTTGCTCAGCGACTTTTGCAAAGACTATGGCCTGGAGCTGGAGATGATTGTCAACGAAAACCTCGACTCTTGCTTCTCCCTCCTCGACTCCTGCAAAGTTGATATGGTGGCAGTGGGCATAGGCTCGAACAAAGACATGAAACGACGTTTCCTGCTCACCAATCCCATCCTCATGCAGCGCAGCGTACTCGTGCAACGGTTGCCGAAAGATTGGAACAAAATGTTGACGGCCAATGAGGTGGAGAACCAGCTGCTTCGCTCACCAGTTGACTTGGCAGGCAAAACTATACACCTGCCCCGAGGCAGCCACGTCGTCAAGCTGTTGGAGCACCTCTCCGACCAGATTGGCGACACCATCTACATTGTGGAATGCGACAGCCTCAACAGCGTCGATCTGGTGAAGGCCGTCTCATCGGGACAAATCGACTACACTGTGGTGGAGGAATATGTGGCACGCATGGCGTCTATTGGCTTGAAAGGCCTTAACACCAAACTGAATGTCAGCGTGGAGCAACCTTTATGCTGGGCCATCGGCAACCACGACGGCGATTCCTCTCTCCTTTATGCCCTTAACGGTTGGATTGACAATTTCGAGCAACGTAACCTCAACCGCATCCTTGCGAAATATATCAACAAAGGCAATATTTTCTCATCGCGCAAGCCTACAGGCGGAACGATTTCAGAGTTTGACGACATCATTAAGAAAACCGCCAAAAACATCGGCTGGGACTGGCGTTTGCTGGCCTCACTCATCTATCAGGAGTCACGCTTCAGGACAGACCTTGAGAGCGAAAAAGGCGCTTTCGGTCTCATGCAGCTCATGCCCGTGGTGATGGATAAGTACGGCATCGACTACGGCGCCACGCCCGAAGAACAACTCGACGCGGGCGGAAAACTCATCAGCTACCTCGACGACTGCCTCGAAAACAGGGTGACCGACAGCATAGAAAGGGTGAAGTTCGTGTTGGCGGCCTACAACGCGGGCCTTGGCCATGTGTATGATGCCCAGCGTCTTGCCTCGAAATACGGCAAGTACCCCGACGTTTGGGACAACAATGTGGATTATTTCATCCTCAACAAGTCGAAGAAACAGTATTATAATGACACCTGCTGCCATGCGGGTTACCTGCGCGGCACCGAGACCTACCGCTTCGTAGAGGAAGTACTTGATAGGTTCTATCAATACCAAACGAATTATAATTGATTTATTATGAAGAAATTATATATCGTACTTGTCATTGTATTCTCGTTAGTCGGCATGGGCAAGATACAAGCCCAAAGATTCAACGCCGGCCTCATCGTAGGCTCTACCTTCTGCCAGGTCGATGGCGACAAATATGCTGGTTTCCATCAGGTTGGATTGACCGCAGGAGCCTACGTCAATCTGCCTTTTGGCGACTACCTATCAGGCCAAATGGAGTTGAAATATTCTATCCTTGGCGCGCATTCCTCACATAAAGAGGTGACCGAGTTCAATTATCCTCCTTATAGCTTGCGCCTGCACTATGTGGAAATTCCTTTGATGATCCGATACAACTTAGGGGCTCTTCGTGTGAATTTTCTTACCTTGGAAGCGGGTGTCAGCCTCGATTTACGTATGCGCGCCACCGAAGATGTTGATGGTGATTTCGAGGTCACCACACGTCGTTGGAATTTCTTCTCCGCCACGGCCAATGCAGGTGTGCATTTCACCTTCTCCAAGCATTTCGGCGCAGGCATGCGTTTCATGTATTCCGTGGCACCCTGCCGCTTCACGGGTAATCCGGGGTGGTTTTACAACCAGTACTACAACAAGGTATTTCAGTTTACCCTGACCTACAACATCAACTCTCCCCTGCGATAAAGTCAATATTCCTTTTCAGGCCTTCGTATCCTGCACGCTGCATGGCAGAGTGCTTGAATAGTGCATCAAAATCAGCTTTGGTCAGGTTTTTCCAGTCGTCTTCATGCATAGCAAACAATTGTTCCGAAGGCTGAAACTCGGGTTCCGTGTTGGGCAGGGAGAACTTGTTATAAGGACACACATCTTGGCAGATGTCGCAGCCATACATCCAACCTTTAAAGGTCTTGGGGTCGTGCCCTTTGAGGCTGCCTTTGTATTCGATGGTCAGGTAGGAGATGCACTTGCGGGCATCGATATGGAAAGGCGATTCTAAGGCACCTGTTGGACAAGCATCAATGCATTTCGTGCAGCGACCGCAGTGATTGGCCATGGTCTGTCCAGTTTCGGCCAATTCGATGGGTAGAAACAAATGCCCGATGAAAAAGAAAGAGCCTTTCTTCGGTTGTATTAATGTGGTGTTTTTCCCGATGAAACCTAGTCCGCAACGCACGGCCCAGGCACGGTCCAAAACAGGAGCCGAGTCGACAAAGACACGGGTGTTTTCCAACTTTCCTGTCTGGTTCTCAATGCGTTCCAAAAGGTGTCGCATTTTGTTTTTCAGCACCTCATGGTAGTCGGCACCATAGGCATATTTAGCGATTTTGAACTTATCGCCGCCGATTTGTTGTTTGGGAAAGTAATTGTAAAGGACTGTGACGATGCTTTTCGTGCCTTCCACGAGCAGGCGTGGGTCGTAGCGTTTTTCCTTGTTGCGCGTCAGGTAGCCCATCTCGCCCTCACGCCCGTCTTCAAGCCATTGCTCCACATGCGCCGACTCTTCTTCCAAAAGTGTCGCGCTGGCAATGCCACAGGCATCGAAACCCATCTTTTGGGCTTCGGTAACAATCCAAGCAGAATCCATTAGAACGGTGCTAAAGTCACACCCACCGACAGGGGATGGAACACCGGAGCGTTGTGGCCCACAGAGAATACCTGGTTGAATTGGTAAGCAGTATAGATGCTTATCCATTTCCAGCCGATGCGCAAGGTGGCGGAATAAGCCATGCGCTCTATATTGCTGATATTTTGGTATTTCTCATTGACGGTGACTCCACTTTCATCTGTAAGCGTGAGGGTGTTTCCGTCGGCATCGGTCAAGGTGCCAGTGTCGTCAGGACCGACAAAACGGGTCTTGGCGGCGAGCTTAATACCCACCTTAAAGCCAATGCCAATCTTTATCTGGTCCTTGATGCGGAAATTCAGCACCAACGGCACTTCGCCATAGACCGGATTCACCTTAAAACGCTTGAAACCTTCCACATCGCGGTAGTTTTTATACACCAAATCCCCATTCGTGTAAGGATTCAGAATACGGGTATAGGAGAAATAGTTGTGCATCGACACACCCAAGCCTATGGAAACCGTATGCTTCGAACTTTCGCCCAAGGGGAAATTGTAAGTAAGCATGCTGCTCACACCTTGGTTGACCTTGCGCGGGTCCCAATTGTCACTGGCTCCCAGCTGGAAGTCGTTGAACAGGTCGAAGGCAAAGGTGACTCTTTTGTCGGTTTTATTGGCAATGAGTTGGGCAAAAGCTGTCGTTGAAAAAACCAATGCGATGAGGGTGAAAAGTACTTTCTTCATTGTTTATCGTTGTTTTGTATATTTCCTTAATGCTTGATTCCTAGTTCCTCCATGATCGAAGTGCGTTCGTCCAAAAGGCGATTGATGTCATCGTCGCTAAGTTCGGGATTGCGCAGCTTCTCGTCGATGGCGGCCAAATGGGCCTCCAAGTTCTCCGTGGTGCCAGGAATATCGGTCAGTTGTTTCTCTTTGTTGACAGGAGGCTCTTGAGGCGTAACCGTTTGGTTGGCGGCAGGTTGCATGTCGGCAAAATTCTTCAAGTGGCCCATGACCATGCCCACCATCTGCTTCGTGAAGGGATCAAGCTTATAGATCTCGACTTTCATGTCGTCCTTCAGCTCATCGAAATCCTCCAGAAACATCTTCAGCTGTTCCTTCTGTTCCTCGTTGATGCCCGGGATGGCATCGAGGTCCTGGTTTTCCATCATTTTCTTGAACATGTTCAAGAGGTCATCGAGTCCGTTGTTGAGGTTGTTATCGTCCATTTTCTTTATCTAATTTAGCCTTCCCCACTGTCAAAAATCATTCCACGTGCAAAGAAACGGATTTTTTGCGAATTGATTGCGACAAATTGCCATTTTTTTCCGAATATTGCAACTGAAAACAGTGCGGCTGCCCAATCCCCATGCCCCCTTTGAAGGGGAATTGTAACAGCCCTACAACATTTAACCAGATACTATGGAATTCAACACAATAAAGGTGCAACTAGGTGAAAGCATGGCATGGATCAACCTTGACCGCCCCGAGGTGCGCAACGCCTTGAATGCCGAGCTGATACGCGAGCTGACAGAGGTCTTCGACTGGCTCAACAGCCGCGACGACATCCGTGTCATCATCCTGAAAGGCAATGGTAAGGCCTTCTGCGCCGGTGCCGACTTGGCTTACATGAAAGACATGGCAGGCTTCAGTTACAACCAAAACATTGCCGATGCCGAAAAGCTTTCCAAGCTGTTCCAGACCATCTATTTCTGCAACAAAGCCGTCATTGTCGACGTGCATGGCGCCTGCATCGGCGGTGCCAATGGCATCATCGCTGCCGCCGACATCGTGATTGCCGAAAAGGAAACGAAGTTCGCCTTCTCCGAGGTGCGCTTGGGCATCACGCCGGCCACCATCTCGCCGTTTGTGGTGCAAAAAATCGGCAACACAGCTGCCAAGGAATTAATGTTGACAGGGCGTCGCTTCACCGCCGACGAAGCCAAGGACTTCCGTTTGGTGAATGTCGTCGTCAGTGAAGCCGAGATGATTGACACCGAACGGCAATACATCGAACATTTCCTGCATGCCTCGCCAGATGCTATAGCCGAGTGCAAGAACCTGCTCCGCATGGTGAGTGGCACCGACGACCGCTTCAACCCCGTTTTCATGCAAACCTCAGTGGCCATCGCCAACCAACGCATCTCGAAGGCCGGACAAGAAGGCATGGCGGCGTTTTTTGAGAAGCGGAAACCGAGTTGGGAATGAAGAAAATTATCATTGCTGATGAGAAAAATGTGTATTAAATTTGCATTGGTAATGAATAAATCTGTGTTTTCAGACTAAAATTGTAATCTTCAATGAACGATTTTTGATAATTTTGTTATCTCAAGAGAACAATTTATCAATAAATTGTCATTTGTATAAAACAAAATTATTATCTTTGCAACCATAAATCATAAGACTTATGGAAAGTTTAATGAACATATTCTCTGCGAGATACGCACGGACGAGCACCGCCTTTGTACGCGGATTGGAGAAAGAAATAGAGTGGGATTACCCTTTGATTGGCATTCGTGGGGCACGTGGTGTAGGAAAAACGACTCTATTGTTACAACATATTAAATTGCATTATAAGGTAGATGGGTCAGTGTTATATGCCACTGCCGATAATATTTGGTTCAATGCGCATAGCATTTACGAGTTGGCTTCTCGATTTGCGCAAAAAGGAGGTCGTTATTTGTTTTTGGACGAAGTGCACAAATATCCGAATTGGAGTCAAGAATTGAAGAACATTTATGACGATTTACCAGAACTTCATGTGGCATTTACGGGGTCTTCGCTTTTGGAAATCCTCAATTCGAGGTCAGACCTTAGCAGGCGTGCTGTCATATATGAAATGCAGGGGTTTTCTTTTAGGGAATATCTCAATTGGACACAAGGCTTGAATCTTCCAGTTGTGGATGTACCAGCGTTGATGGATAACCATGTAGATATAGCCATGTCCATACTGAGTAAAGTGAAAGCATTGGCTCATTTTGAGAACTATTTGAGGCACGGCTACTATCCATTTTATAAGGAGTCCCCGTCTTTATATTACACACGTTTGGCCGAGGTAATCAATATGGTACTTGAGGTGGAGTTGCCCCAGTTGCGCGAAGTTGAAACGGCTTATATTCCCAAGATCAAACAGCTGTTATACATCATTGCCGAGTCGGTGCCGTTCACTCCCAATGTCACCAAATTAAGCGAACGCATAGGAATGTCGAGAGGCGCGTTGCTGTCGTATATGAATGCGCTACACGAAAGCCGTATCACATTCAGTTTGCAGAAAGGATCACAAGGCATAAGCCGATTACAAAAGCCTGACAAGCTTTATCTTGACAATACCAACCTTTCGTATGCCCTTATCGGCAAGGAGCCTGACAAGGGTAATTTAAGGGAGACCTTTTTTGCCAACCAGCTCCGTTATGCCCACCAAGTCGAGCTTTCACCTTCAAGTGATTTCATCATCGATGGGAAATACACATTTGAGGTTGGCGGACACGGAAAAGGCAACAAACAAATTGCTGCGACAGACAATGCATATCTAGTGGTTGACGATGTTGAATATGGCAGCGGAAGCCGCATTCCTCTGTGGTTGTTTGGATTTTTGTATTGAAGTAAACAAGCAAAAACCCGACTGAAAAATTGCTTCAAACTAGCTAAACATGCTTGTTAGTAATTAGCATTACTATGCTTTTTACAATTTTGTTTAAAATAGCATCACAATTTTCCTTTTCGCTTTTGGGGTAAACAAAAACAAAAGTGAATTCATATCCCCAATAAAGAGTTGTCCTTTGATAATAAATATTCCCTTGCTCGTTTATTCCAGATAGAACAAACCAATCTTCATCTTTTGAATAAGTATAAGTATCTGTTTTTTTTGTACTTGCTTTTAAAATGTCTGCTTTGGACTTTCCGCTACAATTCTTGGTGTAAACAATAAGTGAATAATCTTTCCCATACGAGAATTCGCATTTATCAACCGATTCACTTTGTTTTATTAAAAAAGATGGGTACAAAATGCTGAAACGTATATTATCGTTTTGAATACTGTATTCATAATATGTAACATTACTAAAATCAACTGCTATTCCCAATTGTTGTTTGTATTGATTTTGTTGCTCTTTTAGACGTTTTCTTTCTTCTTCTATTCGCTTTGCTTCTTCCAATTTTACTCGTTCCGTATCCATTTGGTGTTTTATTCTTAATTGCTCCTCTGCTTGTTTTTCTTTATGGTTGCGAATAATGATTGTCGTTGTTGTAATAGCAATGGCCATAAAGGCGATAGACACAATGCCTATCACTAAAAGTCTATTTCTATGTTTGGATTTCGTGTCAGAAGGTATTGATTCCTGCCGATTGCTGTCTGAACCGACAACGATATCTTCTTTTTGTATGGCGTCTTCAACTACTGAAGCGCCACATACAGGACAAGCCTCCGACTTGTCGGACATTTGACATCCACAATGTTTGCAAATGATATAGGACATGGTCTTGATGAAGTATGTTTGGATATGATTCTAAAAGGGCAGAGGACTAAAAAGTAAATGAAAGAAGTACTATTCGATATGTGTGTATCCTTTTGAAACCCATAAAGTAGTACCATTGAAATCAATTTGATAGAAATCTCCAGACTCACCAAGATACAAGAATTTGTCACCAACCTTGGGATGCCTATTTGTGCCGTCGGGCCATTTGAAAGTGTCGGCATTTGTAGAAGGTCCTAAACGCAAGCGAAGCCCAGAGCCATCAATGACGACATATTTAGTGGATGATCTATAATTATTACTATTAACAAAACCAATCATTGCATTCTTATACGAATAATTGCCTGACAATACATCATCAATGTTCCATTTATTTGAATAATTATCGCATACCATGATTAAAGTCGTATTCCATTTGGCGCACGCATCCTCATCAAACCATTCCCATAATTCCACCGTAACTTTAGCCTTTTTCTTGTCAATTAAATCCAAAGCCGTAACTTTAGCTTCATCTGCGCAATCAAGACTAAACTCGTCCATAAAAGGAGCAACATGTCCTTTCCTCATTTTTTCCCTTGTAGCACCCAACACCCTTTTAAAATCATTAGTCAATTGGTCTTCAATTGAACACGTGGTAAAAGCTGTAACGACCTGATTTTTAATTCCTAATTTTATGCTTTCAATTTCTTTTGCTTCTCTTTGTTTTTCTTCTTCTACTCGCTTTTGCTCTTCTATTCGTTTTTGCTCTTGCAATTTCATCTGCTCTGCAACCAATTGGTGCTTTATTCTTAATTGCTCTGCTGCTTGTTTTTCTTTGTTGTTGTTTACGATGATTACAGTGGCTGCAATAGCAATCATGGCGACAAACACAATGCCTATCCACAAAAGCCAGTTTCTATGTTTGGGTTTTGTTTCAGAAGGGGTCGTTTCCTCTAAATTATCATTTAAATTAGTATTGGTATCTTCTTTTTGTGTGGCATCTTCCACTACTGAAGCACCACACACAGGGCAAGCTTCCGACTTGTCGGACATTTGGCAGCCGCAATGTTTACACGTGATGTATGCCATGACTATGATTGGTTATTAACTGTAAAATATACTATCTTGGTAACGAATCCAAACGCCTAGGAATAACACCAAAAAAATCATTAGCCACACAGCAAAGCCGTACAATGCCCAAATAAGAAATCCCTTGGCAGTACTTGGTCGTTTCCGTTTGTGAACAAAAAACAGAACCACTCCTAATAATGGGAAGATGAGAGACAATATCAACAAAACCCACAAGATTGCGTCTTTAGGTTTCTTGTTTTTTGTAAGAATAGGAATAATCTCATCTTGATAGGATGAATCTTGTCGTAAAGCACCGCACACAGGACATGCCTCCGACTTGTCGGACATCTGGCATCCGCAATGTTTGCAAATGATGTATGACATATTGTTTTTGATTAGCAGTGACTAAGTGTATAAAGAACCAAATTAAATAGGATGCCATACCAAGCAAACTTGGAAAAAGTCCTAGCTGCTTCTATGTTTTTATCTTCGTATACAAAATACAATATCCATCCTATGATTGGTAATAAAAATGAGATAATAACAAAGCTCCAGAACTTAGCCCTTCCAAATTCTTCTGTGGTTGCTATGTGAGCAGGAAGCGTATCATTATGAATGGGATTTATGGTACTATAAGGAAGCTCATCATTGAGCGTATTCATTGTTTCAGAATGTCTTTCAATGAGCGAATCACAATAGGGGCAATGGGTTTCGTCATCAGAAATGGTTGCGCCACAGGTTTTGCATGTTGTTGACATTTTATTTATGTTTTAGTTTCGATCAAAATAATAGTTGAAATTTTATGAGCATAAATTAACAAGAACACAGATTAACATGAACAAAAAGATAAAACCAATACTTTTTTTTGCGAATCCATCTTGAGGCGATGATGAAGAAAAGTCCTCTTGGTTTTCATTGCTTTCATATGATTCAAATTTAGTAGGACTGTCTTTATGGCTGTGTTTATCTGATTCTATGGGAGAATCGCAATATGGGCAATGGGTTTCATCATCAGAAACGGTTGCGCCACAGGTTTTGCATATTGTTGACATACTAAATCAATGTTTTGATGTTATACTGCTGAAAACTATGAAAATAGATTCGGTTATGACGAGAAGGATAATGGCGATGAGATACCAATTGTCCTTGTATTGTTCGGGCGATAGGATAGCCAATACAAATTCCAGTAATCCGAGAAAAGCAAAAAGGAAAGACAAACCTATCTTAAAGCCGTCTTTCATTTTTGACTTAGCCATGCCCCATAAAAGAAGGGTTGTGGCAATGATTACTGCACTGCTCATGCAAACATTGAAAGTGCTGTAAGATGACACAATTAAGCCAATGGCAATGTTGGCGAGTAAGAGAATAACTCCTATGATTAAGAAACTGCTTTTCATGGTGAATTACATTTGAGGTGGTAATGGTGGTACTTGTTGATTGAATAAGGCGGCAATCTCGGGAATTTGTGAAGCATTGACCCATTGTGGCAACCCTGCTTTCCATACGAGTGTGCTGCTGTTCATCATGCCATTACGGATGAACAAGGTGATATTTTGAAGCGTCATTCCGCTCAATTGCTGTCCGTTCAGATAAATGTGATATTGTGTTTCTTGTGGTAATGGTGGTGGTGCAACAGGATTGGTATTAAGCATTTGTGAAGCCATATTGCTCATGCTGGAGCCAACACCCATACCCACTCCTAAGCCAGCACCCATTCCAACCATTTGTCCCATTGTGCCTTCGTTACCAGCAGCGGTTTCCAACACGTCGAAACTGCGTTCCATTTGATATACATCCCTTCCTGCGATTTTCAAACGCGCCGCAAGGTCTTTTGCTGCTTTCAGTTTGACAAAACTTGGGTCGTCTTCGGGGAAGTTGATGGAGACAATGCTGAAATCAACCAACTCCAAACCGTATTTTTCAAAACTGACATTGATTTCCGTGTTGCAATATTCTGACATCTCAACCAGATGCATATTGATTTCCAATATCGAGATTCCGTCAGAAGCTACCTTTTTTGCAATCAATGCATTAAGTAGCGAAAGCATCTTCCCTTTGAAATAGCGGTCGACTTTTTCAGCCGAAAAATCAGACATGTTGCCAATCAAAGTTTTTAGGAAGATTTTTGGCTCGGTCACTTTGACACCATATTGTCCAAAAGCTCGGACGGGAACAATGATATTGTATTTCGGATCTTCAAGTTGAATGGACGCATTAGTACCCCATTTGATGTCAAGTTTGGTCGTCAGATTGACAAACCATACTTCAGCCTGAAAAGGAGAATTGCCACCAAAAGGTATATTAATGACCTTATTCAATAATGGTATGTTGCTGGTTTTTAGCGTATAAGCTCCCGTTTCGAAGTCATCATAAATCGTACCGCCCTTTACAAAAAACGCGATTTGTGAAGGGTAAACAATCAATTGCGATCCCATCCTTAAGTCATTGGATGGGAATTTCTTGCACAATTCATTGTCGGACATTTCACATTTAACTACATCTATTAATGCCATTGATGCTGTGCCTTTTTCTTGAACGGCCGACTCCCAATGCCGAAATTGTTTTATCGTGTTTGTTGGAACATAAAGAAAAAGCGCGGGAATCTGGACTTTGCTCATCCCGTGTATCAGGCTCTCGCATTGCCTCTCCGCCAAGGATAAGCAATACCGAAGCCCACGCTAATAATTGTACCTAAATATTTCAAAGGTAAAATCATAGCTATAGACATCAACTATTGCTTTATCGTGTGGCGGAATTGAATTTGCGAGATTCGATACACCGCAGATAAAAACGTCAGTCTAACGTCTTCTCAATATGTCTGTCGTCCACTTGGTTTTTTGATAAACGACGCGGCAAATATACAAAATTTTCATATTTTTGCCTCAATTCTTAAACTAAATATCTAGAATGAAGAAATTTGCAGTAATCTTAGCTGGCTGCGGTCGCAAGGACGGCAGCGAAATCAACGAAGCCATCACGCTGTTGCTCTCTCTCGAACAGCATCATTGTGAATACCAATGCTTTGCTCCCGACCGTCCGCAGACCGAGGTCATCGACCACTTAACGGACAAGAAGATCACTAATGCCAAACGCAACATCCTCACCGAGGCCGCACGTCTGGCTCGCGGCAAAATCCTCCCTGTCGAGGAATACAAGGCTGCCGACTACGACGGCCTGCTCTTCAGCGGCGGCTATGGTGTGGCCAAGAACCTGTGCGACTATGCCTACAAAGGTGCCAACATGGAGGTGCAGCCTGACGTGGCTCGTGCCATCATCGAGACACGTGAGGCCAACAAGCCCATCGGAGCCATGTGCATCGCACCCGTGATGCTCGCCAAACTGCTGCCCGGCGTGTGCGTCACTTTAGGCAACGAAGGCACTGCCGATGCCGACAACATCCGCAAGATGGGTGCCTACCATGTGCAGACCGAAAACGGCGACGTGTGCGCCGACAACGAACTGTTGGTGTTCACCACACCCGCCTACATGCTGGATGCAACGATAAAGGATGTGTATGACGGCGCCTACAATATGGTTGGGGCCATTCTTGAAACCTTGGAGGATAAAACCCACAAATAATTATCTGGTAGAGACGGTGTGCACACCGTCTCTACTATGGAAATTCATATTTTTTCACCATACGCCAAATCCCCAGCGTCACCGAGACCTGGGACAATATATTTTTGCGCGTTCAGGATGGGGTCGATGGCGGCGCACCACAGGGTGACATTATCCAAAGGTTTGAACAATCTCATCAAATTGTCGATACCGGCTTGGGCGGCAATGACACAACAAAGGTGCAATTGCTTCGGGATGCCTTTGGAGCAAAGGGCTTGGTAGGCCAATTCCAGGCTACCACCTGTGGCCAGCATCGGATCGGCGATGATGAGGGTCTTGTCGGTGAGGTCAGGCGCGGCCAAATACTCCACATTGATGCCTACATTCTCGTGTTTTTCATCAAGATAATAGCGATAGGCCGACACGAAGGCATTACCCGCATGGTCGAACACGTCCAAGAAACCTTGGTGGAAAGGCAAGCCCGCACGAAACACAGTGGCGAGGACCACCTCGTCGTTAGGGGTGTTGGCCTTGGCCACGGCCAAAGGCGTTTGGATGCTCTTTTCGGAATAGTGCAAGGTTTTGCTCACCTCGTAGGCCATCATCTGACCGATACGTTCCAAGTTGTGGCGGAAGGTGTTGCGGTCGCCTTGTATCTTGACGTCCCTCAGCTCAGCCACATATTGGTTGATAATGCTGTTGCTTGCTGCGAAATTGATGATGTTCATGGCTTGAAAAAGATTTCCGCAAAGGTATAAAAAAATCGGGGGCGACCCGAAAGTCACCCTCGATTTTTCAGTGAGGTCGTTAGCCTTATCTGCGTCCTGAGCTGGAGCCGCTGCGGCTGCCACTGGAGGCACTGGAGCTTCTGGAGGTGCTGCCGTTTGAGCTGCTGGTAGCGCTTGAGCGTGTGCTGCTGGTGCTGGTGCTCGTGCGGCCGACGCTGCTGGAGGAGCTTGAGCTTCTGGTGGAGCTGCTCGGGCGTGCGCTGCTGCTGGAGCTGGTGCTGGAGGGGCGGCTGACACTGCTGCTTCCACTGCTCGGGCGCGAGGTACCGCTGCTGCTGGTGCTACTCGGACGGCTAACGCTGCTGGAGCTTCCTGTGCTGGGACGAGAGGTGCCGCTACTTGTAGTGCTGCTCGGACGGCTGACGCTGCTGGAGCTTCCTGTGCTCGGGCGTGCGGTTCCGCTGCTGCTGGTGGCGGTAGGACGATTGACTCTGCCGCTGGAGCTTCCGCTGTTGGGGGCGGGGGCACTGTTGCCACCGCTGTTGCTGGCCGAGCTCATGCTACCTGCGCTGCCGTTAGGTCTCACCGAGGCGCTAGGGGCCATGTTGCTGCTGTTGTTTGCAGGTGTCGGCGGAGTCGTGCCTTCGTTGAAGTGGTGTGTGGCAGGATAGCCGCCGTTGTTGTGGTGATAACCATAGGTGTGGTGCATCGGATCCATCGGGCGGAGTTCGTGACCTGCGGGAGGCATCGGCGGGCGGAAGCCGTCGTAGTAGTAGCGGTAGCTGCCCGGACGGTGGTAGTAGCGGATGCAGGGAGGCACCGTGACGACCACCCAGCGCTCGGTGCGCGGACCATCCCAGTAGAAGCGGATGGGGTCGAAGTGCTCGAAAGTGGTGAAGCTGTAGAGTTCATCGCCCAGCTCGTAGTAGGGCATAATGGTGAAGGTACGACTTCTGTTGATACGGCGGAGCGGGATCTCCATGGAGATTCTCTTGATGCGTCCAGGACGTACTTTCACGTATTCTTCGTCGTAGCTGTAACCATAGTCAGGATTGAGGTAGACAGAGACATAACCCCTATAGGTGTAGTCTCCGATGTTCTCCACGTCGTAGTAGACCGTGATTGAGCTGTGGTTGTACACCATCACCGGCTGTGATACCAAGGCGAGTTCAGGTGGAAAACCACTTGCTTTTGCTGCGATGGCTCCCGTCACTAACAGGAGGGTCATCAGGATGTTCTTGGCTTTCATAGTTGCGATTGTTTTAAAGGGTTTGACATTTCATTTATGTGTTCACCCTATGCAACTACCAAAACCGTGCCAAAACCGAAGATTCCCTTCGGGAATGGAGTGACGTTCTTCTTGTAAAAGCAACGGCTACAGGGGTTTACGAATACATAAACTCCCATAGCCGTTGCATGATGACCATGCTTTTACTCCATTCCCGAAGGGAATCTCTTATTTCTCCGTCACCCTAGTGGTTTCCCCATAATCAATCTCCGGATGCTCGGCAAGGTATTCCAGCATCAATTCGTTGGAGCAGCGGAAGGTGGTATGTCCCTCGTCCTCATGCTCATAATCGAACACCGTCGACATGTAGCTGTTCATCACGATGTTGTACTTGGCTTTGAGGTTCAAAGGCTTGCCGTTTTCAAGCTTCACCTTGATATCAGTCATCTCACCGTTGTCGTCCACCTTATAAGTATAGGAGCAGCCCGAGCAGTAGATGGGGCCGCCGTCGGTGGTGAAGCACGACTTCATCAGGTTAATGATTTCCTCTCCGGTGAGGGTGTAGGCAATGATTTCATTGTCGAAGGGGTCGAGGGCGAAGATGTCCTTCAACGTCACGGGGCGGGCTGAGAGAGTGTCATAACGCACGCCGCCGGGGTTCTGGAAGGCCATGTCGGATTCAGTGGTGTAACGGATGGCATCCGTCATCAGGCAGCCCAACGACTCGTAGCTTTCGATAGGTGTCATGTTGGTAGTGACCACCTTGCGGAAATACTCGTTGCTGTTGTATTTGTCAACCATCGCTTGCACTTTTGCGTCACTCTCCGGGAAATCCTTAATGGGAAGCAACTCCATTTCCTTTTCAACCAACATGCCGTTGGAGAAGGTGAAAGTGCTCAAGGTCAAATACTTGACTTTGGCCTCGGCTTGAGTAATCATCACATTATTGACAGTTTGTTTTTCGGCTACACGGGTGTGGCTGTGGCCACCGAAAATAGCAGCAAGTTGCGGGAATTTCCCAGCCGTCTCGCGGTCTTCCTCATAGCCGCAATGCGAGAGGAGGAACACAGCGTTGCAGTCTTTCAGCTCTTCAATATAGGTTGGCAGCACCTCATCAAGGGGCACAAAATGCGAGCCGCCAGCGTTTTTCGGATGGAAGTCGGGTAAGCCATTCTCACCCAATTGGATGCCACCGATGACGCCGATTTTCAGGCCGTCACGTTGGAAAATGACATACGGATGCACGTTGGGCATCTGCAAGGTGTCGTCGAAAGTGACATTGGCGCACACAAAGGGGAACTTGGCCCAGCCCAACACGTTGCGCAAACCGATGGGGCCACCGTCCCACTCGTGGTTGCCGAAACATGACAGATTGAAGCCAACGGCATTCATCAGATCAACCATAGGCTTGGCAGGCTCGGTGTATCGGTCGTTGATGGGGTTGCCCGAACGATTGTCACCAGCGCTAAAAAGCAACAGGTCGGGATGGACGGCACGCAAGCTATCGATGAGAGCGGCCATCTTCGGGAAGTTGTCGATGTTAGCATGCATGTCGTTGGTCGATAAAACATAAATTTTTTGCTCCTTCGGCTGGGTTTCACACGCCGAGAGGAGACATGCGATGACACAAGCCATCACTGTGAGTTTAAAAAATATCTTCATGGCGTTCAAAATTTTACATAGATTCTCGAATTGGCACGCAACGAGCCGTCAAGGTCGACGATGTTGCCATAGGCGTCTTTCACTTGAACATGTTCCAGTCTCATGGGCAGGTTATTAGCTCTGCAATAGGCGAGCACCACGGATTTCACTTTCGCGCCGTAATACGTGCGCACCTCAGTGTCGTTGACGAATGCTTTCATATCAGTTGATAGTTTGAAGTTGTCAGTTAATATTTCAACAAGGCAAAAGTACAGATTTTTTGTAAAAAAGGATGCTTTTTTACTTTTTTCCCTGTTTTTGCACACAACAATTTTAAAAACAAATCACCATGAAATTAGAAGGAAGAAGAGAAAGTACCAACGTGGAAGACCGTCGTGGTAAAAAGACTGCTGCCGCAGCAGGTGGCTTAGGTATCGGCGGTATTATCATCGCTTTGATTGTCATGTTTATGGGTGGCGACCCCAGTGCCGTCATGGAACAAATGCAGCAGCCAGGCGCCACGACGGAGTATGTCGACGACGGCACCGACTACAGTCAGGTCGACGTTGAACTGATGACGTTCTGCAAGCGCATCCTCGCTGGCACCGAAGACGTGTGGGACAAGGAATTCAAGAAGATGGGCCGCACCTACAACCCGCCCAAGATGGTCATCTTCAGTGATGCTGTTAGTTCGGGCTGTGGCAATGCTACCTCGGCCAGCGGACCTTTCTATTGTTCCGCCGACAAAACGGTTTATCTCGACCTTGAATTTTTCAAAAGCATGAAAAAACAGATTGGTGCCGATGGCGACTTCGCCTACGCCTATGTTATCGCCCATGAGGTGGGTCACCATGTTCAGAATGAGCTCGGCATCCTTGGCCAAGCCCATGAGCAGATGGCCCGATATGGCAGAGACACGCAGGGCTACAACCAAACCAGCGTGCGCCTTGAGCTGCAAGCCGACTTCTTCGCTGGCGTGTGGGCCTATAACGACAACGCGATGTTCGGCTCGCTCGAAGATGGCGACATCGAGGAAGCCCTCAACGCTGCCGCCAAAATCGGTGACGACTATTTGCAGAAACAAGCCTACGGCCGCACCATGCCCGAGACCTTCAACCATGGCACTTCGGCACAGCGTTCCCGTTGGCTGAAGAAAGGCCTCACCACGGGCGACGTCAGCCTTGGCGACACCTTCTCGCCGGCTTATAGTTCACTGTAATATCCTGGTCTTTTCCAGAATTATTATGTAGAGACGGTGTGCACACCGTCTCTACTGTTTTTTATGCCTGCCGTAATACCAAATCTGCCAGCTGTTGAACAGGTTCTGGAAAACGGAATAGAAGGCCAAATAAACCGAGGCCAAGGGATGCAGGTAATGGTTGGCCATCCAGATGCCCATGGCGGAGTTTTTCTGCCCCATGAGTTGCCCACCAGCGATGGTGTCGCCGTACTTGCGCCCAATCCATTTGCCCAAACCGAACTGAATGATGCAGAACAACAAGGCCGAAACGCCTAGCCAAAGGATGCTGTCCCAGTTGCCCTTGCCGTTGAGGAAGATGAAATGAATGGTCTGTCCCAAAGTAAGGAATAAGGCGAGAGCCCAAAGGTAGAAGGATAAGCTTTTATAGCGACTTATGGCTTTGTTGGCTTTGGGCCACAAGAGTTGCAAGGCCAAAGCCACGAAAAACGGCAAACCGATGACGGTGCCAATGCGTCTGAGGATGTGTAGGAACGACTCAAGGAAGGGAACGTCCTGGTTCACGCCAATAAAGGAAAAATAGATTGGTGCGATGACGGACACAACCAAGTTGCCGATGACGGTGTAAGAAGTCACCGTGTTGCGGTCGGCACCGAGCATGGTACTGACCACGGCAACTGAGGCGGCCACGGGACAAAGCACGCCTATCAGCACGCCTTCGGCGATGATTTCGTTGGCGCCCAACAGCTTAAGCAAAGCATAACCGCCCAAACTTACCACCACTTGAAACAAGATAATCCATACAAACAAGGGCTTGAAACGCAACTTGGTGATGTCGACAGCGGTGAATGTCAATAGGATGATGGTGAAAATGACATAAGGCACCACCACACTGAAGGCCGCACAATACTCATGCAACAGCAGCCCCAAAATGATGGCAATGGGCAGAACATATTGCCGCACTTTGTTCGCTATGACATAGATTTTTTGCATTCAAATCCAATTCGGGGCTGCAAAATTGCAAAAATAATTTGTACTTTTGCACTTTCAAACACAGAAAAACTATGGAAGCCACTCTTCAAGACCTGATGACGCGCCGCAGCGTGCGTAGCTATACCGACGAGATGCCCCCACGCGATGTGATTGAAGACATCCTGAAGGCAGGCATGAACGCGCCCTCGGGCAAAAACCGTCAAAGTGCCATCATCCTTGCCGTCACCAACCGCGAGATACGCGACAAGCTGAGCCGACTCAACGCTGTCGTCATCGGGCGCGACGACTTCGATCCCTTCTTCGGTGCCCCTGTGGTACTGGTGGTGTTGGCCGACACTTCGGTATACACCTGGAAAGAGGATGGTGTCCTCGTGATGGGCAACCTGATCAACGCGGCTCATGCCAAAGGCTTGGGCTGCTGTTGGGTACACCGTGCCCGAGAGGTATTCATGATTGAAGAGGGCAAGCAGTTGCTACGTGACCTCGGTATCCCCGAGAAATACGAAGGCATTGGCAACTGTGTGCTGGGCTATATGAAAGGCGACTATCCTGAGGCCATGCCACGCAAGAAAAATTACATTTATTGGATTGAATAAGTCTTCCACACTTGTCGGGCATTTGGCGTGTTTCTGCGCCTATTGCATCTTCGGGTTCAACATCGTTTGCTGCAAGAACATCTCCAACGCGCATGTATTGACACCCATGGACCTGTTTTGCCTGCGGGCGACAGGAGCCACGGCCTTGTTTTGGCTACTATCGCTTTTCATGCCTAAGGAAAAGGTGGCGCTAAAAGATTTGCCGAAAATCTTCGTGGCTTCCATGCTAGGCTTGTATCTCACCCAGATCAGCTTCCTGAAGGCCATCACCATGACAACCTCCATCGACACGAGTATCACCAACACCTGCACGCCCATTTTGACCATGCAGGTGGCGGCCATCGCCTTGAAAGAGCCGATTACCTTCAAGAAAATCGCTGGCGTTTTGGTGAGCTTGGCAGGAGTGTTGTTCCTGATTTTCAATTCTGTGGGATTGGGCGGCGGTGCCTCTGAGACGAAGCCTTTAGGCATTGTCTTGGTGGTCGTCAACGGCTTGACTTTCGCACTTTATCTCGGCATCTTCCGCCCGTTGATCACGAAATACAATGTGGTCACCTTCATGAAATGGATGTTCCTCTTTTCCATGCTGATGGCGCTTCCGTTTAATGCAAAGCACCTCATCCATGTCCCCTTCGGGCAGATGGAAAGTAAGGTGCTGTGGCAGGTGGCCTTCGTGGTATTTTTCGCCACCTTCGTCGCCTATTTCCTCATCCCTGTTGGGCAAAAACGGCTGCGTCCCACCTTGGTCAGCATGTATAATTATGTGCAGCCCATTATCGCGACGCTCATCAGCATCATCATCGGCTTGGACCACCTCACCTGGAAAAAAATCGTGGCCATGGTGCTGGTCTTCACGGGTGTTTGGATTGTCAACCAGAGCCGTGCAGCAGTCCCTCCGACACCTTCAGAAAACGAATAAAAAGGTAGAGACGCGCCATGGCACGCCTCTACAAGGAAAAATCTGTAGTAGAGACGGTGTGCACACCGTCTCTACAATTGTTTATTTCTTAACGAATCGTCTCACCTCAATGGTGCTTTGCGTCGTCATGCGGATGACGTAAGTACCAAAGGGCAGGTCGGACGTTTGGATTTCCACCATTTCGCCGCAGTTCTTCTGGCTGTAGACCATGGCTCCCGCAACGTTGAAGATTTCGATATGGTCAATGGCCTCTGAGACTTCAACGGTCAGCTTGTCACTAACAGGGTTGGGATAGAGGACGAATTCGATCTTGGCATTCTCGCCCACGCCTTCGGTAGACTGAACGTTGGCGACGAGGTTGCGGTCGCTCGTGACAGTGAAGGTAAATTCTTCAGTCTCAGCGACAACGACACCGTCTTCAGTCCAATTCAGGAAAACGTAATCTTCATTAGGAATGACCTTCATGGTAATGCGTGTGCCATACGCATAGGTGCCGCCACCTATGACTTCGCCACCAACGGCCGGATTAACGGAGGCGTTGATCGTATAAGACATGGGGCTGAAGTTGGCCACAAGGCTACGGTTACCCGTGACGGTGAAGGAGTAAACATTATCCGTGGAGATCTCACCTTCGTCTTCAGTCCAGTTGACGAAGGTGTAGCCAGGGGCAGGCGTGGCAGACACAGTACAGGTCTGACCTTCCTGATAAGTGCCAGCGCCGCGGACAATGCCGCCTTCTTCAGGTTTAGGTATCACGGAGATGTTGTACAACGGCAACGAGTTTTCAGTGAAATGCGCCACCAAATTGCAGTTGCTGGTCACCGAGAAGGTGTAAATAGCGCTGCCGGAGACAAAGCTGCCGTTCTCTGTCCAGTTGATGAAGGTATAACCCGAAGCAGCTGTGGCAATCACAGTGCAGTTCTGGCCATAGGTGAAGGTACCACCACCTGTGACAGTGCCGCCATTGGTGGGATTGGCAGCCACAATGACAGTATAGGTATTCTGCGTGAAGTGAGCCACCAAAGTGCGGTTGGCATTCACAGTGAAGGTGTAGCTGGCATTGGTGGAGACCACATTACCGTTCTCCGTCCAATTGGTGAAGGTGTAGCCTGAGGCGGCCGTAGCTGTCACGGTGCAGCTTTGGCCATAGTTGAAGGTGCCACCGCCTGTGGCAGTGCCGCCATTGCTCGGGTTGGCCGACACATTAATAGTATAGGTGTTGGCGGTGAAGTTGGCCACCAAGGTGTGATTGCCATTCACAGTGAAGGTGTAGCTTGTGTTGGTGGAAACCACATTGCCGTTCTCCGTCCAATTAGTGAAGGTGTAACCTGAGGCAGGTGTGGCCGTCACGGTACAGCTTTGACCGTGTGTAAAGGTGCCACCACCCGTGGCGGTGCCGCCATTGGTCGGGTTGGCCGATACACCAACAGTATAGGTGTTGGCGGTGAAGTTGGCCACCAAGGTATGGTTTGCATTCACAGTGAAGGTGTAGTTGGCGTTGGTGGAAACCACGTTGCCGTTCTCCGTCCAGTTGGTGAAGGTGTAGCCTGTGGCAGGTGTAGCACTCACGGTGCAAGACTGACCTTGGCTGAAGGTACCACCACCAGTGACAGTACCACCCGCCGCCGGGTTAGCCGACACGCTGACGGTGTAGCTTTGAGTCTGGTTCGAGAAGTGGGCAACCAGGTTGCGGTCGCTGGTCACGATGAAGCTGTAGCTTGCACTTGACGACACAGCGGAGCCGTTTTCGGTCCAGTTCACAAAGTGGTATCCCGTGTTAGGCGTAGCATTCACAACGCAGGTTTCTCCATAGTTGAAGGTATCACTAGCGTTGGCGGGGTCTACCCCTTCCACGATGGTGATGTCGTCAACCAACAGGGAAGCTTGGTCGGCAGCAGCAGTATGACGGATGGCCACATAGCCTTGGCCTGTATAGCTGCTCAAATCTAGGGACACCAATATATAGCTGGTAGAGGTCACACGGGTCGGTGCCACCAACGTGGTGGTGAACTGGTTGATGCTAGACGTTCCCGTCGACAGAAGAACAGAATAGTAATCCGTATAGCTTGTGTTCGTAACCTTAATATAGAAACTGAAGTTGCCACCCAGCATGAAATGAGGCGAAATCAGCCAGTTGTCAACGGCATTCGACTCATCGTAAACGGAGCCAATATAATAACTTCCGCCATGCGTGGTATAAACGCTGCCTGTACCACCGGTTGGAGTATGGCCATCTTGTCCCACGGCCCAAGTTACTGAGCCGTTGTCGTTGTTAGCTACCGTCCAGCCTTGCGTGGTGGCGTCCTCAAAGTCGTAAGTGAAGGTCTCTCTATTGCCACTCACGGTGACAGCGCCACCTACAGCGGGATCAGCCGAAGCGTTAATGGTGAAGGTCGGAACAGCGAAGTTGGCCACAAGGTTGCGGTGGTAGGTCAACGTAAAGGTATAGCTGGCATTGGTGGAGACGACATTGCCATTCTCGGTCCAATTCACAAAGGTGAAACCTGTGTTGGCGGTTGCAGTCACAGTGTGAGTCGAACCCGTGGGGAAGGTACCACCACCAGTGACAGTGCCACCGTTGGTCGGATTGGCAGTGACGGTGATGGTGTATTCTGAGGCCTGGCTGGTCACTTGAAGTGTAGTAACATACGGGATGCGTTGCTGACGCGTGACGACAATCATCACATTGCCAGAGGTCACAGGGGTGACAGGCACATTGACAGTACCAGAAGTGGGCACCACAGCCACACCGATGATTTCGTTGTTTTGCGTGATGGCAACATACGAACCAGGAACGGCACTCACGGTGAAATAAGTGGCACCCGCCGGGAAGGTGGGATCATGGCTGACCACGTTGACAGCCGGAACTTTATGGAAAGGCATCACGGAGCCATCGCCCAAGCAATGGTAGGCTTCCCAATAATACTTGTCACTAACACTGGATTGATAACTGCCCGCATGTGAATAAGCCACAGCAAGGTTGCCAATGAAAGGCACGGAATTCAACGTGTTGAAGCCAGTATCGTCAAACATGGCATCGTAGCAACCCGTAGAGGTTTGATTCATCGTCGGCATCTGGCTGGAAGTGGTGGTCGCACCTACTCCAAAGTAATAGTCCTCCCACCAATAGGTCTCGGGGCAGGAACCGATATATCCGAAAGCGCCCTTGTTGGCAGCCCTCAGCATGGCTTCAGCAAAGCAGGTACCGCTATAGCCCCAGTTAGCAGCCAAGCAGCAGTTACCCATGGCCCACAAATACTTGTTGCTGTTGGTCATTGAATTGACATTGCTGACGGTGTATTGTGGGTCAGCCCACATCGTATTATCACCATGGGCGGTGTAATTGGCAAAACCAACATTATTAATATAGTTATAGCAAGTGGTTTGGTTTGAGCCAGTAGTCAGGAAGACATGAGGCGTAATACCATTGGACGAGTTGAAATAATAGTTGTTGGCATATTGGATGGTGGGCTTGCCGACTCTATTGGTCCAGCTGCTATCCCAACCAGCAATAAGCAGGGTCTCGTTCAGATAGGAAGGATCGGGCATCGTATACTGCTCGTACATCAAAATTTTGTCGAGCAAGTTGGTCAGTTCAGTCGTAGACGAAATGGGCATACGGCTCAGAAACATCTCAGGATAGAGGTCGCTGTCGGTAGTGCTGGAGTAGTACAAGTCGGTGACCTTGCTGGTAGTGTTACTTGTCGTACTAGCGGGAATAACATCCTTGTCGCCCACAATGACGACGAAGGTCGGAGCATCAGTGTTGTAGCAGTTACGGATGAAGGTCTTGATGGCCGAGGCCGACGTACCCGTAGTGGAAGTATTGTAAACGGTTGTGTAGATGCCCTTCTGCTTCTTCCAAGTCACCCAGTTTTGGAACGTGGTGTTGTTGGCGTAGGTCGAATTGGTGATGACGATCATCTTCACTGGCGTGGTGTAGAGGTCGGGATGGTCGGTATAGACATCCAAGATGGCTCTACCATTGAACAACTGCTTGTAAACGATGTCGAAATAAGGGCTGTAAGTGCTGATAAGCTGATCTTCAGTGGCTTGTGCATCGGCACCGTCGAAGAAGACTTCCACTTCGATGTCGTTAAAGACACGCAGCGTATTGTTGACGGGGTCGTAGCTGACGGGATCGATGGTCATCTTACCAACACAAACACCACGCATGGTACCGTCCACATTAACGTAGGCGCGAGGCGCGGTGGCAAGGCCACGGGTTTGGTATGCGGCAGCGTTGTAGACGAACGGCACATCCTCGGGATTGAGGTCCTTACGCAGCGAAGGCTGACGCGGCACCAAGGTGTGGATGCCATAGTCTTCGAGGCGGTAGTCCGTCACACTGTAGCTCGTCACTTCGATGCGCGGACTGGCACCGACAGGAATGGCAATCAGTTCATTGACGACGGGCACCTGAGGGTCACCCTCGTTGCCACCGATGACGGTGTTCGGGAGACTGATCCATGAAAAAAGGCCTCTGTCGCTTTGATAATCTTCAGCCTCAACCGAAGAGAAGGAAAACGAAGCCTTGAGGCTTGTCATGTCGCTTTTAACACATTCGGCCCTCGATTCGCTACGCAAATCGATGCGGCCAGTTTGGGCCATGGCAAAAAGGGTGCTCATGGCCAAGAGAATTAAGATAGTTACTCTTTTCATTGTATTGAGTTTTTATGATTTTGTTTTTTTGAGAAAAATCAAAAATAGTCCGCAAAAATAAGAAAAAACATTTCAAATGAACACCTTAAATTAATTGAAACGGAGAATTTTTTTGAGTGAAAAGACCCAACTTGTGCAATTCTTTCCTACTTTCGCCGCAAAATATGGAAACAAGGAGATTCGTACAATGAATAGAAAACATTGGATCGACAATTTGCGCTGGGTGACAGTGCTTTTGGTACTGTTTTACCATGTATTTTATTTCTATAACAACAAGGGCATTTTTGGTGGCATCGGCGGATTTGGCACTTATCTAGAGTGTAAGCAGTACCAAGATGTCGTCATGTACATTTTGTATCCTTGGTTTATGCCACTATTGTTTTTGCTTGCCGGCATCAGTGCGCGTTACGCTTTGCAAAAGCAATCGGCCAAGGAATGGTTCAAGGTCCGTACCCGAAAATTATTGGTACCTAGCACTATAGGTCTCTTTGTATTCCATTGGATGGTGGGTTATTTCAATACCGTTGTAGCCTCCAGACAAGGCGTGTTCGACGGAATACCAGCTGTGGCAAAGTATGTCTTAATGGCCGTAAGCGGTACGGGACCCTTATGGTTCATCCAAGTGCTGTGGCTGCTGTGTATTGTGCTGCTGTTGGTGCGCGCTATCGACAAAAATGACAAACTTTGGAACTGGTGCGGAAAAGCGAATTATGTAGTTCTCATCCTGATGGGTGTGCTGTTTTGGGTTGGTGAGCAGACGCTGGTCAAGCATCCTCGCCCAGAATCTTTGGACGGCCTTTGGAACTTATACAAGCCCTGCTTCTACCTAATTCCTTTCCTGATGGGTTATTTCATTTTCTCGCACGACGAGGTGCAGGAAAAACTGGGAAAAGTTTGGACACCATTACTCGCAAGTGCCATCGTTGCAGGCACAGTGCTGATTATCACCACCTTCGGTCAGGACAACACTTCGCCGCAGTATTTGGGTAGCCCGCTCAACTGTCTCTACGGCTGGTTGATGTGCCTCGCGATGATGGCTTGGTTCAAGGCGCGCTTTGACCGTACTGGAGCTTTCGCAGGCTATATGACATGCAATAGTTTTGGTGTCTATATAATTCATTATCTGGTGATTGCCGCCTTAGGCTATATGATGAAGATGTACACCAACTTGGCACCTTGGATGATGTACGTCATCCTTTTCGTGGCCGTGATGACGATTCCGTTCTTGTTGAACGAAATCATCAAAAGGATACCGTTTATTAGATGGTGCGTGTTAGGCATCAAAAAAGAAAAATGATGACAAATACTTTATATAGAGAGATCCTCGCCCATCAAGACCCCACGCAGGTCGAAGGTCTGTCGCGCTTTTTCAAGACGGGGATAGGGCAATACGGCGAGGGAGACAAGTTCCTTGGCATCAAAGTTCCGGTGACACGAGAAGTGGTGAAACAATGCTGGCAAGAGACTTCATTTGATGACTTGGAAAACTGCGTGCGTTCCGAATACCACGAGATGCGCCTAGCCGCCCTATTGACCTTGGTGCAAATTTTCAAGCACGCCAAAAAAAGCAAGGCCTTGCAGCAGCAATGCGTTGACTTTTATCTAACTCATACCCAATACATTAATAATTGGGATTTGGTGGACTTGACCTGCTATGAACTGCTCGGCACATGGCTCTTGGACAAGGACAGAACCTTGCTTTACGACCTCGCCCGAGACGGCAAGACGATTTGGGAACAACGTATCGGGATGGTGAGCACGATGCAATTTATACGCCATGGCGAGTTAGGCAATACCTACGCCATTGCCGACATCTTTTTGGCCAAGCCCCTACCCTTGCATGACCTCTTGCAAAAAGCCGTAGGTTGGCTCCTCCGTGAAGCAGGCAAACGCGACGAGCAACGCCTGAAAGACTGGCTTTCAACACGATATAAGACCATGCCTCGCACCATGCTCCGCTATGCTATTGAGAAGTTTTCGGAAGAAGAAAGAAAAAACTATTTGAATGGATAGAGATTCCCTGCGGGAATGGAGTTCCTAATGTGTTATATTTGCGGCGGCAAGAAGAATCTGCACATTTTGAGCGCCATAAGCCGCCGCCATAAAAATGATAACAACTCCATTCCCGCAGGGAACCTCAAAAATGAAGCAACAAATGGATATTCAATTGAATTATATCGAACAAGTCCAAGGCCAGCCCTTGATTCTCCTCCACGGCAACGGCGAGGACAGCAGCTATTTTGTCCATCAAATATCGCATTTTTCAAACAAATATCGCATTATTGCAATAGACACAAGAGGCCACGGACAATCGCCACGGGGAGACAAACCATTTACTATCAAACAATTCGCCGAAGATTTGAATGACTTCATGGACGAAAAAAATATTGCAAAAGCCATTCTTCTCGGTTTCTCCGACGGGGGCAACATTGCCTTGGAGTTTGCTTTGAAGCACCCAGAAAAGGTGGACAAAATGATTGTTGACGGAGCCAATCTTTTCCCTTCAGGCGTAAAACCTTTGTACCAATGGCCTATAGAAATCGGATACCGCATTGCGAAGTTGTTTTCGAAAAAAACAGAAAAAGCCTTGCGCAACACCGAAATGCTCGGTCTGATGGTCAATGAGCCCCATATCGAGCCTTCCGAATTGGCCGCTTTGACCATGCCTATCTTGGTTGTAGCAGGCACCAAAGACATGATTAAGGAATCGCATACAAAGCTTATTTACAAGAGTTTACCCAACGCCCAGCTGGCCATTATTGAGGGTGACCATTTTGTGGCCAATAAGCACCCCGAGGCGTTTAATACGGCAGTGGAAAGGTTTTTGGATTGCGAATGAAAAAAAACTCTCAACTCTCAACTCTCAACTCCTAACTATTTACTACCTTTGCAGGGTTATTTAGAATCATTATAGTTCGACAAGTTCACTAACATGCTAAACAAAGAAAATGTATTGGAAGTCCTGAAGGACGTCATCTATTTCCCCAAGGGGGATAATATTGTTGCCTTGAATATGGTTGAAAACCTGATGGTTAGAGACAATGCCATTCGTTTCGACCTTGTCATGGAACATGCTAACGACCCGAAAAACGATATTTTGGTAAATGGTGCCAAGCGCACACTGACCGGAGTTTTCGGCGAAGACACTGAAATCGAAATCAAGGTGGTGGAAGAAAAAACAGCCCTTTCGAAGGTAAAGCACATCATCGCTGTGGCTTCGGGCAAGGGTGGTGTCGGCAAGTCGACCGTGGCAGCCAACCTCGCCGTCGCTTTGGCACGTGCCAACCAACGTGTAGGCTTGATTGATGCCGACATCTACGGCCCTTCCGTGCCGATGATGTTCGGTCTCGGCAACGAGCAACCCAAGGCATTCGAGAAAGACGGCAAGACCGTGATGCTGCCCCTTGAGCGCTTTGGCATCAAGTTGATGAGTATCGGTTGCTTCGTCGATGCCAGCCGTCCACTGATCTGGCGCGGACCCATGGCCACCAGCGCTTTGAACCAATTGCTGAACGACACCCTTTGGGGTGAACTGGATTGGATGGTCGTCGACATGCCTCCCGGAACAGGCGATATCCAGCTAACCTTGGCGCAGCAATACAATGTGTCGGGTGCCCTCATCGTGACAACGCCGCAGAGGGTAGCCTTCGCCGATGTGCTTCGCGCCGCGATGATGTTTAAGGAAGAGGCTCTGCAAATCCCGATTTACGGCTTGGTAGAGAACATGGCCTACTTCACCCCCACCGACATGCCCGACAAGAAATACTACATCTTCGGCAAGGAAACTGGACAAAAGTTCGCCGACCAACTCGGTGTGCCCCTCTTGGGACAAATTCCGATTACGGAAAAAATCGCCGAATGTGGCGACAACGGTATGCCTCTCGCTTTGGATGCCGATTCGCCCGTCACCAAGGCTTTCGATAAAATCGCACAGGCCATTATTAATGCATAATTTGTACGGGCGGACCCATGTGTCCGCCCTCAAAAACGAAATAGAATATGGACAAAGAAACGATATTACGCAAGGTAAAGAACGTCCTTGAACAGGTGCGTCCCTATCTCCAACAAGATGGCGGCGACGTCAATTTCGTGGAGCTCACCGACGACAACACCGTCATCGTGGAACTGACGGGTGCCTGCGGCAACTGCCCTCACAGCAGGTCGACCCTCAAAAACGGCATCGAGGCCGTGATGAAAAAAGTCATCCCCGAAATCAAGGCGGTGGAACAAGCAGAAACTTTGAAATTATAATCAACTCATTGTCAAACATAAAACACAAACAACATGAAAAAAGTTTTATTCTCATTGATGGCCATGCTGCTCTTTTCGGTCAGCGGCATTGCACAGACCTCTTTCACTAAAATCACATCGGCTGCTGGCCTTGAGGCTGGTGCCAATTACATCATCGTGGCCCATAACGACGACTTGGGCGTCTTGGCCATGGGTAATCAACGATCCAACAACCGCAATGCTGTGGTCGTGGCAGAAACAGGCGAGACCATTGCTGTTTCTCTCGGCACCGATGCTAACAGCGATACGGACGTGTTCCAGTTCACCCTGGGTGGCGGCGAAGGCGCTTGGACCCTCTATGATGAGGTTAAAGGTGGTTATCTTTATGCCGCAAGCAGCAGTGCCAACAACCTAAAGACGCAAACCACGCTTGATGCCAACGGCCAGTGGGCCATTACCTTTAATGAGGACGGCACAGCAGAAGTCATTGCCCAAGGTGAGAACACTCGCAACAACATGCGTTTCAACCCTAACCTCAGTAACAATGCCCCTATTTTCAGTTGTTATGGCGAAACATCTTCCATCGACACGCGCGTCAGCTTCTACAAGGCCGGCGGCGGTGCCCAGCCCGACCCTGAGCCGAGCAACTATCCCACCGCATTCCATTGCATAACCAATGAAGATGGCTTGAGCATCACCGTTGACTGGGTTGATGCCACGGGTACACAACTTCCTGACAAATATTTGGTGCTGGCTTCCACGGGCAACATCACCGTCCCCACCGATGGCACTCCCGTTGCCGATGGCGAACTGGCCAAGAATGTGGCATACAGCGTTCAAACCGTGACCTTCAGCGACTTGCAGAGTGGCACCGCTTATCATTTCGCCATCTTCCCCTACACCAACGCAGGCTCCAACATCGACTACAAAACTGACGGCTCTTATCCGACGACGATAGGCTCCACAGAACACATCACCACCCTCTTCTTCGAAGACTTCAATGAAGAACTCGGCGTGTTCACTGCCCACAATATCGTTGGCGAACAAGAATGGCATCATGGTGATCACCAAGGTACGACATA
>LXOW01337371.1_pt1 | contig 40558 bp, 66 predicted proteins | sample 1368591 | NCBI WGS metagenome assembly LXOW01 (sample SAMN04884650, study PRJNA319009) | bovine gut metagenome | isolation source: Cow rumen | host: Bos taurus | place: Italy: Legnaro (PD) | collected 2014-07-09
CAGACATCTACCGACAGTTCATCGAGGACATCCACCCGGAACTCCTGCCGCACCTGAACGCGCTGCACAACGAGAACAATGCGTTCAAGCACCTTGTCGAAACCTTCCGGCCCGAGCTACGGACAGATTTCGAGAAATATACTGAGAGGTTACCGGAAACTGACGAATACAGGATAGTCCGCCTGTATGTGGCTAATCCAGAAATATCGAAACTCACTTACTTTCTCGACCTTGCACGGGACAATGAAACGGGAAAATACCTGTTCCTTGCGGAGGACGGAAAGCCGGCGAACGGCGATATGTTCGACAATGTCGGCATCCTCTCCTACAAGCCGTGGCGCGAAACGCCATTGTTCGGCGTGTATGTGAGACGCGGCGACTCATTCGCGTGCATGTTCGATGACAAGGGCGAGGCACTATACTATTACCCGTCCAATGGCACCCGCGTCGGGTGGTTCCTGAAGAACGGCCTCCCGTATTTCCGGTTCAGCAATAAACGCCCGGATGAACGGATTTACCAGATGTTTGCCGGCATGAAAATGCAGTGGTTAAAGGACGAGACGATTGTCCTTGACGATCGGACCAAGATTATCCCGCACCTCATGCCGGTATCAGGCCATTGTATACCCTGCATCCTGGCAGTAAAGGACAATGGTGGCCGCTGGCACGGGAGGCGCTGTGTTTACCGGTGGCCGCAGCCGGACCCGAACCTTCCCGACAAATCGCTGGATGATTTCATGGCGGAATGGAACGCGGCAGACGAAGCGGCTCGCGAGAAGCTACGCGACGGTCTCGGCTNNACCCCAACAGTTTACTGGTCCACCAGGTAATCTCGGGCCTGATGCTCCGCGGCGCAGACATAGGCCTTTAACACGAAGGAAGTAACTTATGAAAAAGATTATTTACAGTCTCAGGAAGCTCGGTATGACCGTCATTTGCGGCCGTCGTCGCAAGATAGGCCAGGGCATACACTCCACACCGGTAAGAATCGTCCCGAACGGCGTGACGGACACTGGTTCCTACGCGCTCAATGCGCTGGTCTTCGGCGACATCCGCGGCGGTAGGGGGTAACGCATGCCGCTTTCCATCAGGGACGAAATCCGCAAGCAATTCCCGATAGCGGCAGCGTTTATCGACGAAGCTCTGTCCACGCCGGCCAGCGAGTACAAGAAAATATCCGCGAGCATCGCGGATGCCGGGGGTGCCATGACCCGCGACACGCTTAAATGGGCGATCTATGCACACCACCCCAACAGTTTACTGGTCCACCAGGTAATCTCGGGCCTGATGCTCCGCGGCGCAGACATACCGGGCCTGTTCGACAGCATCCCGCAGTGCCCGTACCCCAACGATCCGCAGGACCCGCGCTTTATCGAGTTCTATATCTGCGCACGCCTGGAATTGCTGCTCGCACGGCTTGACGACATCAACGCCGCATACGCGGAACACCAGAAGGCGGTCGAGGAAGATGCCAGCCGGTATGCGGCGGTGATGAAAACGGCCGAGTCGTTTCCGCCCGTGGTCATCCCCCAGGATGTCATCGACATGGACGAGGCGTATTCCGATGCAGTTGACCGGGAGCGCAAGTATGCGCGGTATGCCGAGCTGCTGAAGCAGGCGGAGAAAGTCAAGGAATACGACCCCAATGGCTTCCCGGACTGCATTATAGCCGACATCAAGCGCAAGCTCCTACTTCTCGGCGACAAGATTCCATCCAAGGAATTGCTCGTCCACTGCCGTGACAGGTTGTCCGAGCTGTTGCGCGGCACGATGGTATATGCCGGCGACGATAGGATTTTCCGCGTGGACGAGGTCCATCTCGATAACGATTTCGGCTATATACACCTCAAGGGCCCGTCGGTCGATTTTAACGGGGTGTGCAAGGACGGCCTGGGGTTGCGCGAAGGATGGCAGTTCCACTTCCGTCTCGGCGAGCATGCCGTCCGCAAGCTCGGCCTGCGCCGGGTATCACTCGCGGACATCCGCCCGCTCATCGCCATCCGCTTCCCGGACACCATCGACCAGTACATGGAGGACTTCGAGCGGGTCTTCAGGACGCGCCCCGTCTCCGAGGCCGAAGCGAAGGCATGCGCCGGCGCGGTCATGGACGCGATCACGGAAACCAAAGAACATGCCGACCGGTTGGTGAAGGATGCGTTCGTCGCCACGGCATCCAATGAAGGGCTTGACGCCATTGCCCGTCTTGCGGGCATAAAGGAGGAAACATGCTAGAAGCATACCTGTCAGCTATCAAAACCGTCTGGGAATGGACCAAGACACTCTTCGCGGCGCTTGTCGTGATGCTCCCGTCGGTCCTTGTCCTGGCATACGAGATTGCCACATGGAACGAGGACATCTCCCCCGTCACCGCAGGCATAACCCTGGCGGTGAACCTCATCTGGGCGCCCATCCCGCTATACCGTCGGTATAGCTACAAATACAGCGGGTTTGTGGACTATTACACATCCTTCCTGCTGGGAACCGGCCTGACATTGCTGGTAGTCCCCATGGTTTTCGCGTATGTCGGGGGATGCGTTCTCCCGGCGCTCGCCGGGGTGCTTTACTGCCACTTCACCGACTACACGCCGAGCGGGTTGCAGATCATTACGGTGATTGCGGTCACGGCCCTGTGGGCGCCTGGTGCCAACCATCTCATGATGAAATACCTGGATCGTATTTTCGGAAGCCACGGAGGTAAATAAATGGCAAGCATGCAAGAAATGACGAAACTGTTCGACTCAGTCGAGACGGTCATCCAAAAGCACTACAATGGCGTAATCTTCCCGAAGGTTACCAACGCGAACACCGCGATGCTGGACATCCGCATCGAGGTTCACGGGAACTTCAAGACGAGCGAGGACATCGAGGATGTGTACATCGCGTGCAACTCGTCCGGCATCACCCTGACGGAGCAGCACGCGTTCCTGAACTTCGCACAGATGGAGCAGGTAAGTCTCGATGAACTCGACAAGCGGCTCGCCGAATACGCCAATAAGCTCCACGATGTCACGGTGAGCTCCGTCCTGCACGCGCACGGACCCGCTCTCCGCAGGGTAGCGCTTCCCGGCGACCCGAGTGCCAACATGTTAGCAAATCCGTCGATAAGCGGCTAAAATCGCTAACATTTTGGCAGTCGTGACATTGGACAGACAAGCCGGATTGCCCGGCTTGTTTTTTGCTATATTTCAGCATGGCAAGATAATCAACATCAAATCGAGAGGCAATAAATGTCCGAAGAAACAAATACCACACAGACAGAAACCACGAAAAAATACGAATTTACCGGCGAAACGAAGCAGGTCGGAAACAAGACACTCCACCGTATCCGCCTCATCAAGCAGATTGACCTCGGGGTGGACTTTTACGGAAACTATGTCAACATCCCCGCCGGCACCGTCGGTGGATGGATCGAAGACGAACGCAACCTCTCGCACGAAGGCAAGTGTTTCGTGCATGACGAAGCTGTGGTGATGGATTTCGCCAAGGTTGAAAAAGACGCGTCGGTGAAAGGACATGCAATCGTCCGCGACTATGCCACGGTTACCGACAAGGCGACCGTCGAAGACGAAGCTGCAGTCACGGGCTATGCCGTGGTCAGCCATACAGCCGTCGTGAGCGGTAGGTCCGCGGTGTCGGACTACGGAACCGTCCGCGACAACGCGAAACTCGCCGACAGTGCCCGCGTCAAGGACATGGCGAAGATTTGCGGAAACGCCAAGATGTGCGAAAACGCGGAACTTTCCGACTGCGCCGAGCTTCTCGGTGTCGCCGTGATGCACGACAATTCCAAGGTATGCAACCGCGCCACAGTCAAGGGGGCGACGAAGCTGCATGACAGCGCCTGGGTCGGCGAGGAAGCGGTGACCCGCGGCAACGACCTCCAGATTTCCGGCAACGCCTCCGTCCGCGGCCGTGCCGTCGTCGAGGGCGGTGACATCCGCGGAGAGGCCGTGATTGCGGGCGATTCCCACCTTTACGGCAAGCCCCAGATTTCCGGCGCCGCATACATCGGCGGACATGCCGCGGTCGGCGACGACGACGGCTACTTCACGATGTCCGTCCCGGCCCATACGGGTTTCAACCTGACCTACATCCCATCCACCGACACCTGGTACGACACCTTCGGCAACAGCTACAAGTCCGTCAATGCCATCCGCGAGGCATTCCGCCTTGAAGCCGGCATCGTGGACGAACTCTTCAGTGCCGTGAAGCGCCATTACTGCAAGAAACGGGGGTCCCAGGATGCCTAGCGAGCCTTCCGCCATGTACCTGTTCGTTCCTCTCGGCATCATCATCGCGCTGGTGCTGGTCCTCTGGGGATGGCACACCCTCTACACCGCGCTCGATGTCTATCGTTCCGCCAAGAAGGTGATCGCCAGCATCCCCGAAAAGGAGAACGAGTGCGGTGGCGGAGGCATCCGGGGCGCGGATTTCTGTATCATGTTCCAGGACATGTATATCAACGACGGCGACTGGGTCATCGACACCGGAAACTATGTCAATGTGAACCTTCCCGTGATGGAGAAGTTCGCCGCGCAGGTAAAGAAGCATCCCATCATCTTTGCACTATTTTTCCACAACTAAGGAGAAGCCAATGCCACAAGAAAACAAGGGTCTCGGACCCCTCAACCGCACCGTCCAGGCGATGATTCAGCTTCGCGAAGCCCATGAAAACGGGGCGGACATCGCAATTATGCCGCAATTTCTCCAGATGTTCCTCGATTCGCTGAACGAGACCGTCAAGGACACCAAGATCCGTTTCGGCCTCCCGGAAGTCGTCGAATGGAAGAAAATCAGGGCCTATGCGGTCGCACCGGGTAACGGTCTCGGCATGATTGCGCTGCATGCCTACATCAACAACGACAGCCCGATGTATACTCTCGAATGTTTCGATGCACATAACGACAAGACCGGCGAGTATGCGTGCTTTGATGCGCTTGACCCGGAACACGGCATCAGGGCATCCATCGAGCAAGAGTATGGAAAAGCCATCAAATTCTACGAGTAGGCGTTTCGAAGCGTCCAACCGTTCCGGGACCAGGTATGCCATCCTGGTCCGCAACGCGCTTGGGGGGTCCGTCCTCGATGCCCGATCCTCTGTCGGGGTGTTCCACATCGAGGAAGGACCTTCCCCGAACGATTTCGCACGGGAGTTCCTGCCGCAGCCTATCCTCCCGCCACCTCCCCACACCGAGTTCCCCCTCACCACGGAGGAATACCGCCGGATGCGCGAACGGGACCCGGACACATGGCGGAGGTGCATCTTCTCGCCGCACCGGCAGACCGGCTACCTACTGGACCCGGACAACGACCCGAGGGACAGGCAACTCATCAACTCATGGAGCAAGTATCATGACTGTTATGAACATCTTGATTATCGCGGCAGTGACCGCAGGGGCGATAGCGGCCGTCGTATTAGCGTGGCTGATCTTTGGCGTAAGGCCCTTGGTCCGTAGGATCGTGAAGGCGGCCACATACGACAACTGGAACGACAGTCTCCACCAGTATGTCCGCAAGGCCCTGTTTCCCGATCTGGACGAGACTGCGAAACGCAACCCCGAGTGGTATTGCAGGCAGTTCACGCAGGCGGTAAGCCGCCATCCGTGGATATGGGCAATCTTTTTTGCAAGGAGCAAGGAACTATGACGACACCGAACGAGAAGGGCCTGCGCGACCACGACAGCCTCGTCAATCATGCCAAGCGGTTCATCGACAAGCGTTACACCATGTACGGGGACCCGGCGGACATGCGCCCGGTCGAATACATTCACGAACACATCAAAATCCGCAAGGTAGGCGACAAGTGGGTGGTGTTCCGAAAGAACTCCGACCCGAGACAGATTAACCTCGATACGGGCGACATGTCCCTCCGTTCCGCGGACTACTGGAGATGGTTCCTACCGTTCAAGCGCGGGTTCGACACCCAGTATGACGCCCATGTGGCGGTCAAGAAGTATCTCGACTGGCTCGGGCAGCGCTGGCTGCTCCCGTCAACCGATCTATACGACGCGAACATGAAGACGGTATATTCCCCGATGGACGCCGTGTTCGCCGTAACGCACAAGCCCGGCACGAACTACCCGTGGGCCGTCCGCCAAATCCGCGAGCACGGGCGCATCATCTTCCGCGCGACGGAGTATTCCGACATAAGACAGTTCCTGGATGAACAGACAACAACAGCGGCTGACGCCGTAATCAAGTAGAATGGCCAACAATCAGACAGATACATACGGCAGCGAGGGCGACGCATACCGATACACCAAGAAGGTCCTGAAGACGCTCCCGAACGCAAGCCGCCTGGAAAGCATCTATACGGAAGTCGCGCAGAACCGCGGCATATCCTCCTGGACCCGTGCGGCCTACATGGACCTCCGCACCACCTTCTTCCGTGACGGCCAGTGCAAGATCCGCTTCGCCCCCGGCGCGGCCCGCATCGCGTTCGGCGAGCTGGAGCTGGGCACCGGAGACGAGCAGCTCTACGACATCTCGCAGTTCCACGAGATGCTCCGCATCATATCCATCGCGCACTGCATGGACTACACCCGCCACCTCGCCACGAAGGACGGGGCACTCGCCACATTCAACTCGCTCAACGCCATCTACGGGACGCAGGTGACCGAGGACTGGGACAAGATGAAGCGCCGGCTCCGCAAGATGAAGTACGGCCCGCGGCGTTACAGGATTATCGAACTGGACAGCTACGAGACCGCGAAGCCGTTCTACGAATACACTAGGCCCCACGACTGGTGCCACCTCGGCTCCGAGGAAATGTTCAACAGGTATCACAAAACGCAGGCCCTCTCGAAGGTGAACGGCAAGTGCACCGGCGTGACGAACTTCGTCCGCCTGTATCTCGCCGTGCTGCCGGGCTTCGAGACGATGACCGAGGACAACGAGCTCTACGGCGAATCCATGCTCGGCATCGACATCGGGCCCGGCGGGCGCCTCATACATGTCAACAACAGGTGGAACCACCATCACGACAATATCGACGAGCGGAAGGGCGACAACAAGTATAGCGAGCTGGAACTGTCCATGCTCCTTGGCGGGCCGTTCTTCGACATCTGCCCCCCTTACACGGTCAAGGACGAACGCGAGCAGCTCCGCCTGCTGGCGAAGCGCATCAACGCGACCAACCGCAAGCTGATGGCGGAGGCCCGCAGGGCCGAGGCCGCGTTCAACTGCGGCGTGGACAACGCCAGGCGCGGAAGGCCGGTCGTGGACGGCCGGACAGGGCGCAAGTACGGGACCGTCAGGATCGGAAGGACATCGTGGCTCGACCGCCCGATGGACATCGTGCCGGAAGGATTCCGGTCGGTCACCATCCCGCCCGACATCCGCTCAGTGTGCCAGAAGGACAAGCCGAAGATCCGCACCAGCGTCCTCACGGTCACCGACCAGGGGCTGCTGATGTGGAAGACTTACGACGATCCCGGCTTCGTTCAGTACAAGGAAGACGCCCTCAGGCGCATCAGCACCATCAAGGCGGGCGAGAAGAGCGACGATATCTACCGTTTTGACCGTTCCATGCCGGAGAAGAACGAGTTCGTGCATGCGATGCGCCTGCCGGGCGACACCTGCCGCATCATCGTGCGCGACATCGTGGCCGACCGGTATGACGCGCTCACTGTGGGGCTGGATGTGTTCATCCCGCTGCTCCTGGTGAACGATAAGCTGATTGCCCTCCACCCGTCCTACAACGAGACCGTATTGAGGTGCAAGAACGGCGTGCCCGTCCCGGATTCCGAAAAGTCCGGCTACCGCGTACTTAACCGCGAGGCCACGCACGAATACGAGCTGTGTTCCAGCGAGGAGCTGCACTACAACCCGAACACCGCGGACCTGAACGCATGGAACAACCGCGACCCGGACGCCAAGGAATACAAGGTCGTCGAGGTCTACGAGAACCCGGCACTATGGAACCTGCTCAAGGGCGAGCTGGAACAGTTCCTGCCCATGCAGTATGTCGAGCGGGCGGTGACGGTCGCCGACATCGTGCTCAACATGTTCAGCCGCACGACAATCCAGTATCTCAACTTGCAGGAAACCGCCATCCAGGACATCTGCGCGGCGCACGGCTCCACACCTACCGAAATCCGCGCCGAGTGCCTCACCCAGGAGATTGCCGAACGGCGCGGTGTGTATGCCGCCCAGGGGACCGTCACCACGGACATCAACGCCGAGGACGGGACCGTCCAGCTCCCCGTCACCCGACGCGCCGGCATCTACTACGGTTCCGGGAACTCCTACGATGTGGGGAAGGAGACCGGGTGCATCTACGCCAACATCCAGGGAATCAACACATTCTACATAAATGTCGATGACCTGCAGGCCTCCAAGTATGCCTGGTGCGCCAGCGCGTGCGGCATCCCGTTCTCCATCCCGATGGCCGACGGGCCGGTCTCCGGCTATACCTACTCCCCGTTCGTCCTGATGTCCGACAAGGCGCCGAACGAATACGAGAAGGTGCTCGCCGACATCGGCACCGACAGGAACATCATCGTCCGCATCGCGGGCACCGGCGACATCCTGTACCCGAAGGATGCGAAGGACGCCGTCTGCGGTGACGAGTTCGACTTCCCGAGCATGGGGGACATATACAGCATGCTCGCCGCTTACGGGTTCCAGCTCCATACCGGCAATGAGAACTTCGACAAGCTGCTCGAACGCCGTCCCTGGCGTATAGGCGAGGCCTTCCCGATCGTGCCGACGCCCGGAACCGAGGCGCCGGATGCGGCTCAGGCAGCAAAGCCGAAGCGCGTCGGTGGCGGTATCAAGCTGCCGAAGAAGAAGGACTTTCACGAGATCTTCCCGAAATGCGGCATCGAGGCCTATGTCGGTCCCGACAGCACCAAGGAGGACATCGCCCTGGCGCAAGTCACCGAGGCTTATGACCGCCCGGAATCGCACCACTCCCACAGGTTCACCCCCATGTCGAACCGTGACGCGACCGCGTGGAAGATTAGCGACATCCTGACGATGGAGGCCCGCGGTCTCACCCACACGCTTCCCGAGCTCCTGGACGGCCCGCTGCTCGCTGCCGGACAGCTGAGCAGGTGGGCAAAGCGGCTCGGACTCCGTTACAAGGCGCAGTTCGGTGACGGGATTACGGGGTCGTTCGACATCCATACCACGAAATATGCCAAGGACACCTTCGCGGTGACCGTGGAGCCGAACGGCTACTCCCTCTCCATCTTGGTCAACGGGAACAGCAAGTCCTCTTACTTCACGCCGTACATGGTCAAGAGAAAAAGTTCCAGGAAATTGAACATGGCGGCATTATAATTTGCTATATTTCAGTCATGCCGGCAATCCGGCATGCCAGTCACTCCGCAAAAGGGACGCCGGATGCGGAACCTGAACGAAAACGGCGAGAACCGATAGCCTGCTTGGCTTGATGGTGCTTGAACAGTCTGAATACCCTGGTAGTTGGTGGGGCGGACGCTGTCTGCGGCTGACAACGGCCCGAGCGATGAGCTTTGTTGACGATAGGGGTGCGTAGGATGACACGGGCGCTTGATGGTATAATGGTGGGAAGGTAGGGACGGACCGGACTAGGGAAGGGGCCTGTGGTAGGTGTACAATGCCCTCTCGTGACTTGGCGTGTCGAATTGCCGGCATACTGTTTTATTCCGAGGTTACCATGGCCAAGAAGACCGCAGATAGCAACAAGAAACCGTTCGTCACGCAAGTCCGCGAGGCAATCAAGAGCCTGGACGCGACAACCAAGGCAATCAGGAAGTCCGAGTTCAAGATAGCCGACTTCCAGTCGCCACTCGACAACCCCGCTGAACGCATCAAGCGGGAATACATCACCGAGATGAACCGGCAGTTCGACGAACTCTTCAAGCAGACCCGCGAATACAACCTCCGCATCTTCGGCAAATTCGTCGAATGTTCCCAGGCGCTCTCCAGGATCCCGAACCTCGCAATCGACGCGACGAAGGTCCGCACGGACGATACCCGGATCCCGTCCAACATCGAGGTATATACCCACTGTTTCCAGATGCGCGGGAAAGTCCCGGTCGAGGTAGTCCTCACATTCACGACCAAGGCGAAACTTTACCAGATGCCGTCCGACAGGCCCAAGATTACACTTCACGCCTGCGTGGGCGACTGTGACAAGTTCCCGGTGTGGACCGACTTCTTCCTCGAATATGGTCCCGCATCGTCCGTGGAAAAGCTCCCCGAACAGTACGAGGCCGAGATGCAGAAGGCCCTCGCCAAGCTCGCGAAGCTGGAAGCGGATCAGAAGGCCCTCATCAAGCTCGGGAAGCCGGGAACAAAATCGAACAAGCAGAAACAAGGAACCACGAATGATTAGCCCACAGTTTTTCCAGGAAACATGCAAGAAGATCCTCGGCGCCAACAAGTGCACCTTCAAGCGCGTCGAACCGAATACCGAATATCTCGGCGACTGCACAATCTACCAGATTGACTGCTACTTCTCCCGCGACGGCCAGGGCAAGCAGTACAAGATCGCGTCCTACTACCTCCATACGGACGGTTCCGGCCTTGCCTGCGTGGCAAAGTACGGGGTTCCCAACAGGAGCACCGGCACCGAATGGCGCTTCCGTTTCAAGAAAATCCTCAAGAAGGAAGCCGAGACCTACATCTATTTCCACCAGAAGATCAGCAAGTTCGCCCGTGAGTTCAACCGCGAGTTCAACGGGACCGACGAAAGCCTCCTCTGCTTCCTGATGTCCGCTTGCGGCACCGACAAGTGGCCGGTCTTCATCACGCGCATGGCCGAATACCTTGAACGCAAGAAACAGACAGCCGAAGAACAACCGGCGGAGGAGGGGTAACATGGCAGAACAGGATAACCAGACAATCACCCCAAAGACCTGGGACGAGTTCCGCGGGAAGGGGCTGTTATACTTCGTGAACGCGTTCCTCCACATCTTCGGGTGGGCAATCGTCCTCGAAGCCGACGATGACGGCAACATCACGAAGGCCTATCCTGCCCGCGTGACATTCCGCGGGTTCAACGAGCAGGCCACGACGAACGGGTATATCCAGATTTCGAAGTTCATGGCCGAAAACGCAAGCGAACTCCTGAAGGAGGCCAAGTCATAAATGGGTAGGAAGGCTCTTTCATTCGAGGAACGCCAGTTCCCGACGACGCCCGTCAGTTTCCAGTTCTGGATGGTGTTTGTCCAGTGGAAGTGCCGGGGCAAGATGCTCAACCGCGGATGGCTCCAGAAAGAGCGCTTCTGCGAATGTAGCGACAACCCGGCAACGGCGAATCACTATTCCTCCGTCGGGCAGGCGGAACGGGCGTGCAGGAACATCATCGAGGACGATGACGACCATGAGTTCTTCCCGTCCATCCTGGAGTTCTCCAGCACCCTCGTATCGGGACCTACGCCGTTCGGCCAGTTGCCGGAGGTGAAGAATGGCTGACCTGTCGTCAATCATGAAAGACGAGTTCCGGTGCCACCGTTGGCATACTCGTGCACCAAAGAACCGTTCGCCCGGATATGTTCTGTTTTTGAGGCTATGCCGGCAACATTAAGGAATTGATATGGCCAAGATTATTAAGCGCACACCAAGATGCCCGGATGTAATGTTTCATTGCTTACATTGTCACTGCGAGTTTACCGAGGCTCGCCGGATTTGCGTAGAGGGCGAACGGCAAGCGGCGAGGTTTATTAACGGTGACCAGGACGAGTGGGATTGCCGGAACGGTTTGGCGAGTGCAACGGAACCGGTAGCTACACTTGCTACGGTATGCCCCGAATGTGGCCATGTCTGTACGATAGACGAGCGCACCTATGATAGGCAGGTTGAAGCGGAACGCGCCCGGTATGACGAAAAACTGAGAGCAAAGCGCAGGGTGGAAGAGGCTCTCGCCAGGGAGAGGGAGCAGGAACGCGAACGGGTCCGTAACGAGCACCGGCCTGAATATAAGAAATACGAACATACAATCTTCGTATTGGCCAACAGGATATATAGGCTCTGCCATTCATTGCCAATGTTTCAAGATAGACTGACCGAGCTTGGATGTACAGGCGACTTGTTTGCTGTCGGTCCAGACGAACCGTTTAATGTTCGCAAAGCCAAATTTAACTATGTGCAAGTCTTCCAACTGTGGCGGGACTTTGAAGTGATGTATAAGCAAACCGTATCCGATTTTGCTATATTTAAGCAAAAGTTCCATTTTGCATAGTTAAGGAGTAACCATGACTGACGACATGAAGGAAGCCGGCTTCAAGGAAGCCGCTGAGGCAATCGACATCAAGTTTGTCCCGAACAAGCTGGAATTTGAACCGGCGAACTACGGCTACAAGATTCCTCCCAAGCTCAACTGGCACCAGGACGGATGCTGCGACTGCGGCCTCGAACTGCTGTCTTCTGTCGGACCCGACATGGAAACCCTGCGGATCAAGTTCGGCTGGGACAGCTTCCTGGGCATGCGCGGCGATTCCATCATTCAGGAAATGGATATCAACCTCAAGACGCATGGCGACACGGAGTTCCACCTGTACTTCAATCCGAAGACCCGGCGCCTGATACTTTCCAAGACGGAGGATGAACACAATGAAGTTTAAGTGGAAAGATTTCGAAATCGAGTGCACCGTTGACGAGTTCGAGGAACTGTTTGTTCGCGGAGTGTTCGACCCGAACCTCATCATCGGCGTGAAACGGGAGGCAGTCCACGACCGCGACGATTCTCATTTTGTCCCCGTGTATGGGTGCCAGATCCCGGCGGTCCGTGACCTCCCGCTCAACCTGACGGTGCCCACGCAAAAATCGGAACCGACAAGTCCCGGTAATTCCCGGAATGAAAAAGCCGATACCCCGGTGAAGGACGAACCTAAGTGCATAATGGTTGTCGCGCACGAAACCCAGAAGCGGAAGACCGACGCTGCGGCCCGGGACGAGTTTGTGCATATCATGGACGCGGTGCATCACACGCTTACGCATGACACTGCCATGTGGAATACTGAGTTGAAATCCAAGTCCAGCATTGCGTATACGGATATTAACGATTCCGGCGACTGGCTCGATGATGCCAAGGCGCTTCAATACCTGGTGAGCGGATGCGCACACATTACCGGGGATGCGGGTGGCGCCTATGTCGTCGAAAAGGAAAAGGGCACATCCTACATCATCTGCAAAGGTTTCCCAAGCAATCCGCATTATAGCATGCCGGTCACATTTTTTAAGGACCAGAATGGCATTACCGGTGCACATTTGCAGATTGACAGCGAGAGATTGACCGAGCCAGTATTTTCAATAAAAATCGAGAATGAACCGGGTTCGCCATTGGTACAGTTTGCCGATGCCTGTGTCAGGCTATTTCCGAGGTTTTCGATGGAGGAGCATGAACGCATTGTCGGAGAGCGGCGTATTGCGGAAGAAAGCATCCGCGGCATTGAGGCGGCCGCCAAGAAGACAAATAACGACGGCAAATCTGGTGTTAGCTGCTGGTAACTTTATCGGAGGAAGATATGGCATTACCTGACAAGTATCTGTTCAGCAAGCGTTTCAGTTGCATCCTGGAAAAGGCGAAGGCGCTCGGCTATGACGGGTTTGACCACTATCCGGGCATCAAGGACATCCATGCACACGGCTACGCATGCAATTACGATGTTTCCATGGACAACATGTTTGCCGGCGGGGTTCCCGGTGCATTCGCCGGAGTGGATGATCCGATGGAAGACTACCTTGGATTACAGCTGACCGCGGCAATCGTCGATCTGGCTACTTATTGCGTCCATGAAGGAAAACTTCCGCGGGACACCTACGGGCTTGAAGTTACAGAAATCGACGATACTATTACCGTACTCGTCAAGCCGGAAGCGTATGCGTCGGTCCTCGGGACCATATTGAGCCTGCAATAGCCCGGATTTGCTATATTTCGGGCATGAGCAAGAAAGTCAACATCACAGTAATGAAGCTGGGCAGGTATACCCACCTCATCGTCCTCAATGACCACCTCGTCCATGGCGAGTTCCCTAATTCCGCCACGACAATCCTAGAACAGAGCATCCCGATGGAAAGAATCGCGGATGCTTTCTCCGTCAATGAACTCGAGGCCATGCTCGCATACAGGAAAGGCGAAACTAAAAGTATCGAGGACCCCGCCCATGATGAGCACACGCATAACGATGAGGGCGAACAAAAATGATTTCCTCCAATGGCTACAAAATAGAACTCGGGTTGGTGCGTTCGATGTTCGCATCAAGCGCACATGAATTGCTACCCGGTGTCCGGGACCATATCCGGCTGCGTACCGACCTGGACATGTGTGGGTTGGCCGACGAACCCAGTGCATCGGTAAAGTATGATATGCGTGACTGCATAGACTGCACATGTGTCGAGGTTGTCGCGTTGGCTACCCGAAAGATTACTAGCGGGGGAGACCCGGCAGAGAGGAATAACATACATGTTCACGCGATACCGGGTTACTTCGGGGGTTGTCCGATTTCCCGCGATCGGGGCCGCGAAGCCGCGTTCAGTCCCCGTGATGTCACTCGCGCATTCAATGTCCTGGTCGGGAGCAAGTTCAAGACCGATCCGGCCGTATATGTGGTATACATGACCGAAAACCGTACATACCTGGCGCGTGCCGAAGTGGACATAAACTGCGGAGTCCGCATCAACATCCCCTATACCATGTTCGACACGCGCAACTACCCCAAGTCGCCGCGAAGGACTGTGGGAATCGGCCTTCCGCCCGAAGGCAAGTTTGTGGATGACAGCATTACCCGGACTTTCTATGAAGGGTGCGCAATCTTCATATACCACTCAATCGAAGCGGCCATCAAGCATATCTCCGAGCATGCGGCGAAATACCTGTGCGACAATGTCGGAAACTGCCGTCTCGATCAGTGGACCCATGACCTCGCCGTCCTTGTCGAGGACCGTGTCAAGGCCGAGGAGGCACGGACAAACATGCAGGAAAAGGTGCAGGCGTATATCAATACGCTCCCCCAGCCGCCCTACATAAAGGAAGACCGCAAGTTCCGGGTGAAATGCGCCCTCCAGATCGCCGGCGCGGTCGCCTTCATGGTGATATTCTTTGCCCTCATGTACTTCTTCAACCATTAGGAACACCAGATGCACAGCGATAACTACTTGGGTGCTGTCGCGGGACTTGCGCCGGACCAGCAAATCACGGTCGCCGCGACTGGCAACATCACCACGCTGTCGGCAATCATCGCCGACTTCGTCCTCCGCAAGAGGACCGCTACATACGCCGACATCTTCGAGCAGATCGGCAAGATGCTGGACAAGGAAGAACTGGCCCTCGTCGGCACCGCATGGGAAGTGGGTGGCGAGGAGAAGATGGCCGCACCGGCCGTCGGGCTGTCCGACGCCCAGAAGGACCTGCTGAAGGACCTGTTCAAGCGTCTCTATATCCGCAAGGACGAGAAGGACGGCAGCAAGAATGTGCTGGTGTTTATCGGCATGCCCACATGCCACCGTCATACCGGCTATACAGCCTGGCGCCTGTTCGTCCGTGAGTTCAAGAAGATCTGCGGGGACGGCAGCCCACTGCTCGGGTGGCTTGCCGGTTTCAAGTACGACGGCCGTTTCCGAACGGTCTCATACGACATCGTGCAGTCCACCGGCAGCGTTGCCATACGCAACTTCAAGAAGGACTGCTTCGGCGAATGGAAGCCGGGCCAGAGGGAACGGCTGATCAAGCAAAACGAGGATTTCCTCGTGGATTGCAAGTAGTAGCAACTTTTTGCTATATTTCAAGCATGAGCATGAATATCGAAATATCATCAATCATCCCCAGCGCAGATAGCGCCACAAATACACTCATACTCGACATCGAAGTCGAAAGCGGCGAAAAGTTCCCCTCCCCGAAGGAAGCGAACCGTCAGGTCATCTTTGCGACGGCCCACATGTCGTGTTCCGACGGCATCATCTGCTACGGCGTCCGCGAACTCTCGGAACCCGTCCGCAAGGCGTTCGCCGACACCAAGGGTAGGTATGTGAAGTGCGACGACGAGAAGGATCTCCTCCAGAAGCTCCTCACGATGGTGTTCTCGTCCAAGGTCACCCACTGCTTCGGCACGGAAACCATCCCGAACCTGAAGTACCTTACCTCCCGCGCGGCCAAGCTCGGTGTCAAAATCCAGACCCCCGACTTTGATTCCATGTTCCGCAAGTATGACAACAACTACTACGCCACGATGGGCGTCGCTGAAAAGCCGAAAAAGAATTGCCCCATCGCGGCAAGGGCCCACGAGCTGTATGAAAAGATGATGGTCACCGGCAAGAAGCCTTACAGAAGCTGCATCACGGTAGGAACGGTATGATCGATACGAAATGGTCCAAGTATTTCAAGGCGCCGTTCCACAATGACAGGTACGACCCGGGTACCATCTGGGATTCCGCGGGCAACCGCGTGACGACCCCCACGATGGACACCATCGACAGCTCCACCGACGCTGCCGACCGGTGCATGGAAATCATCGTCAAGGCGCTCAACGCCCGGTGCGAGGGGAAGGAACCCACCGAGAAGGCGAAGTTCGAGAACCCCGAATACACGGGGACGAACACCGATTCCACCATCAAGTTCACCGTGGACGGTACCGAGGTGGTCCTCAATGTCCGCGGATGGGGCTTCCTGACCGGGTACAAGAAGCTCCCCAACAACACCGCCGCTGAAATCCAGGACGAGTTCGGGAAGTTCGTCATCGAGTGCATCAAGGCTGCCACGGAGCCCAATGGCAAGGAGTAAAGTACATGATAAAGAAACTTGAAATAGCCGAAGGCGTGACAACCGCATTGAAAGCGATGTTCGATAACCAGGTTGAACAGTCAAAAATTTCTTCGTCCGACATCGTCCGTAGGGAAACCATACTGCACACCATCCAAAAGATGCAGTGCCCGACCGATTACGAAACGAACATGCTGGACACCCTGAGCACGCAAATATCGACTGCAAAAACCAAGTCCGAAGCACTGAAAGTGGCGGTTCCGGGCCTTATCGAGACATTCCAACGCGAATTTTCCAAATGGCTCACCGGCAAGTATCTATATAATCGAAAACAGAACATGTATATCCATGTTCTTGAATCAGGATTGTGTTCCGATGATAACGACCGCAACATCGTGTATATTAAAGGCCCTCAGGTTCGGGCAGTCAAGGCCATAAATAAGGATGGCCATGAAATCACGGCGTTTTCACATGGGAATGGCGAGTACAAGTTTGTCGCACTCAGGTATCTGTCATGGCAAGACTATCAGTCGGAATTTGAGCTTCTCATGCGCAGGTTCGAGGAATGCGAGCTTTCCGACATAACGGATGCAATAGACGCCAAAAAGAAGGAATGGGACGACTACTATGATGCGATGAAGACCGAAGTCGAAACATCCGTCACCAATTCAGCCACAAGGGAATAACAATGGGAACGAATAAAATCGAACTTATGAAGGCAGTCGATACCGAATGGCTCCGCAGCCAGGGCTGCACCTTCGAGAACGGCACGATCGAATCCGCCGGCATCGAAATCATCAACGGCGTGGCAACTGTCGGGGTGAATGTCACCTTCGACCACGGCGGATGCACCCTCGGCGGAAACACCTGCGGGCGCCTCATTCCGGGAGACAAGTCCATCAACGGTTCCCGTTACGGCATGGATGCCATCTTGTGGCTCATGGCTGTCGCCGGGGTGGACAAGAGCAGCAAGATCGAGGGAAAGTATGTCCGCGTGGCCTTCGGTAAGGACGAACGCGCCTGCTTCATCGGACATATCGTCAAGGACATCTGGTTCAGCTTCGACTGGCTTGCCGAAGCATTGACAGAGCAAAAGGAGCAGAAATGAGCGAAGTAAAACCGGCACACCGCCCAGTCGAAGAAATTCGCAACGAATTTTGTCGCATAAGCGAAGAACTTCATGCAGCCGAGAAGGCCGAGGCCATGGAAAAGTATGGCCACCTCGTCGGCAAGTGGGTCTACACCAACGAACGCCCGTGGAACGAGGACGACGCGGCCCGTGACATCTACTACAACAAGAACCTCATTCTCGTTGACGGCATCCGGCATGTCGTCGAGGTGGCATCCGGCATCGACACGGTCTATGTCACCTCGCGATACACGATCGAGATGCTGGCAAGCATCATCGGCGGGCTTACCACCCGAACGGCAGTCGCGGATCGTGACGAGCACTTCGATTCCAACCGGTTCAAGATTGTCGACGAGGACTTCGTGCTGACAACCCTCAACAAATCCGTAATCAACTTTACCGACCGCGTAGTCGAAATCCAGAAGGCGGTCAAGGAGCTCAACAAATGACCGTGACCGAACAGGTGACCAACGAAATCGCGCTACTCAAGAAGAAGTGCACCCCCAGGCAGTCGTTGTGCTGCGACGCTGCGTTGACCGTCTATAACGCCCTCGGCAAGGGCCATTCCGGTCACTCCTGGTATGTCGCCGTAAGCATCTTCGAGCGTTTCGCACGCCACAAGAACCGTCTCGACATTGCCGAGCACTGCTGGCTCACGGCCTGCTCGCGGACATACGAGAACCCGGCCGAGTACAATAACTCGCTTTATGGCGACTTGTGCCTGAAATCCGCGGTCGATGCCTATTGCGCTTTCTGCACAGTCCGTCTCGGCGACGGTAGCGAGCTTACCGACGGCGACTGGGTGTTCACCCGTGACATCCTCCACAAGATGATGAACGAGCTCCCGCTCACCCCCATCGAGGAGGACGAGGACTGCTGGGTACAGGTGGGGAAGGGGCCGGACGGATCCAAGCGCTACCAGTGCAGCAGAATTTTCTCGCTCTTCAAGGATGTTTACCCGGACGGGAGGGTTGACTACCGCGACGACTGGGTCGTTGCTGCGGAAGTCCGTGATGACGGCAGCACATCCTACTGGAACTCCGGCGTATGCACCAAGCTCGCCGAGGAAATGTTCGGCCCGTTCGTGAAGTTCCCCTACAACGGCTGCACCACGAGGTACAAGGTCTACCGCAAGTGCTTCAACTCCGTTGACGGCGACCCCGGCAGCTACGACATGGTGTGGATCCAGTATATCCTCACCCCGGAAGGCAAGAAGGTCCCGATCAACCGGTATCTTATCGAGCAGAAGGGTGGCGATGACAGGTCCGTCACCGCGGACGAGTTCCTCGCCACGCTCCGTGAACGAGAGCCGCGAGTGCACGAAGCCCGCATCGAACGGGCCAAGCGGCGCATCGCCAAGGCGAAAGAGAATAACAACCAGGAACATATCGACTACTGGCAACGCGAACTTGACACCGAGACCCAGAAGCCGTTCACCTTCGGTATTACCGAGTTTCCGAAGGAGAACTCCGACTGGCTCCCGGCAGTCAAATAATCTATGGACGGTGAGCTCGGTTGGTACGAGCCGGCGACTCATAACCGCAAGGACCCGGGTTCAAGTCCCGGACCGTCCATTCAAGAACTCCACCAGCCCGGTGGAGTTTTTGCTATATTTCATGTGGCGGTTTATTTATACCGCCAAACCAACATTTACACCGCCAAGAGGACAAGATGACCCAGACACAGGTTTCCGTCAACCACCGGCACATGCTCGCAGTAGAGCAGGCCATCACCGAACGCCGCATCGTGGGCGAGGAACCGCCGCGACAGACGGACTTCTTCGAGTGGCAGGAACAGTCCAAGCAGTGGCGCGAACAGTGCCAGGCAAAGCTCGTCCTCAAGTCCGACGACGGTGTAACCCAAACTTACGCAGGAGTAGTCTAATGTTTTCCGAATTTGAAAAGGTCGCCATCGCAAAGACCGTCGCGGATGCCAAGTTCCGCGGTACCGACATCTATCCGCACCAGCCGGAAATCTTCACTGAAGGTTTCGTCGCCGGCATGGCGTTCCTCGAACGCGTTGCCGAGGAAGAAAAGCGCGGGACTGCCGAGGCCGAGGTAGTGTCCCGCCGCGTGAAGCTGCTCGGCGATGCCAAGAAGGAAGAACCGGCCGAAACCCCGATTATTTCCAAGAGCCATCCGGGCACGCCCATGTTACTCGCCTCCCCGGACGAGCTTACGATGGACAATATCCCGGAAGACCAGGACGGAAATGTCACCGGCTGCGTAACCTTCAAGATGAAGAAGCGCTGGCTCCCTGCGTTCTACGGCATGCTCCGCATGATGGAGCAGAACGGCAAGGCCGGCTGCAGCCGTACCGTCGGCATGTATTCCGACGGCGACGGGGACTTCCGTCCGACATTCTCGGTTTACGCAAACAACAAGCCGGTAAAGATCCACGCGCCGGAACCGAAGTGCCAGTCTTTGGTGAACAATGCCTTTATCTTTGATGCGGGGTAGTCATGACCAGCATTTTCACAATCAATCGCAGCACAACCAAGCTCAGCACACTCCGTAACACCTTACTGAAAGTGCCGAAGATGTCCAGCCGGCTCAACTCCGGCATCACATCGTTCATGCGGCATCATCCGATTACGCTTGTCCCGTACCTGGCCGGCCTTATCTTCGGGTGGATTCTCATGGATTCCCTGTGGTGGCTTCTGCCCCTTGTCCCCATGTCCTGGATCCTCGGCTGCATCCTCGGCGAATGGGTGAACCAGCAGAGTATCGCCGATTTCATGAACAATGTCGTTGCCAACCGGATCAGCGGGCCATGCTTTGCCCACGCCATCCCGGGCATGTTCGCAGTCGACCGCGTCTGCATCCCCTGTGTTCCCGGTTCCTACAAGGTCAAGTACCCCATCCGCGGATATGCGACCATCCTGGTAAGCTGCGTGTCAGACGGCTACCTGTATTACTACCGTACCTACCCGTATATGGACGGATCCAAGCAGAACACCCTACGCGCGGTAAAGGGCATGCTCCTCCGCATCGAGGTGGTAAGCTACGACAAGGACACCCCGGTAAAGAACTGTATCGGCGCAATCCCGCTCAACCTCCAAATCGAGTGGGTGGACACTCCGCCCGACATGTTCGAAGAGAGCCTCAAACCGCTCGCCGACGAGATGCGCGACGAGATCGACAGGGACGCCATGAACATGGTCCGCAAGATGATGGAGACCGCCAACGCCGATGTAGTCGGCATGGCCCCGTCATACGCCAGGGACATGTGCATCAAGCTCAAGGCCAATCTGACCGACGAAGAAATCAAGCGCTTCAAGGAAACCCTCGACTATGACAGCAAGACCGGCGAAATCACCAATCAGCTGTTGATGCCGGAGTTCATCACATGGAACCCGGCGTCCAAGCCGCCGAAGGAAACCGGCTCGTACATAATCGTCACCGAGGAAGGCAACTGGGGCGAAGCCGAGTACCGCACCGATTCCGGTTCCTGGTTCCAGTATCGTTGGAGCGTAAGGGACCCGAAAGTCGTCAAGTGGGCAAAACCTACCATACCGGCAAAGGAAACCAAGTAATGAAAATCGACATCTCGAACATCGAAATCCCGGATTTCAAGACAGGCATCGCACTGGTGAAGGCGATTTCCGACCTCGGCTACGAGACATGCCTCGCGGGCGGCTGCGTCCGCGACATCGTCCGGCACGAGCTCGGACAGACCGACACCCTGGTGATCCACGACATCGACATAGCCACCGCAGCGCCGATCGAAGTCCTCAAAAAGCACTTCCACACGGCGAGCAACAACGGGGAGGCCCACGGGACAATCCTCGTCGGCTTCTCGACATCCGTCACGGAACCCGACACGATGTTCGAGGTGACCCATTTCAGGACTGACGGCATCTATTCCGACGGGCGCCACCCAGATTACATCGAGCTCGCGAATACCTTCCGCGAGGATTCCACGCGCCGCGACTTCACTATCAACGCCATGGGGCTCGGGTGGGACGGCGAGGTCATCGACTACCACAAGGGTGTCGAGCATGTCAGGCAGAAACTGATATGCGCCGTCGGGGACCCCTGCATGCGCTTCTACGAGGATTCGCTCCGCATCGTCCGCGGTTGCCGTTTCGCCGCGAACTTCGGCTACACCATCGAGACAAGCACGAAGCACGCCATGGTTGCGCTCGCGAGCAAGCTGACCAGCGTGTCCAACGAGCGCTTCCGCGGTGAGTTCCTCAAGATTTCCGACTATGCCGAGCTGATACCGGAGTTCCTCAACTGGATCCACCAGGTCGGCGCATTTTCCCACATCCCGGCCTTCAAGGGGCTGACATACCTCAATGTGGTCGATACATTCACCAATGTATCGGAAGTCACCGAGAAGAACCTTTTCCCTATCCTCGCATTCGAGGGCACGGAGAATAACCTCGCCGGGTTCGTCCCCACGAGGGAGGAGAAGGCCCTGTTCCGCTGGTATAAGAAATACAGGGATGTGTTCTATACCAACTCCATGATGACCGGACGCATCTGGACCAACATGGTCGAGTTCGCTTCCGGCGATTACAAGACCGCAGTCAGGCTCGCCAAGGGAACCGACGACAGCGCCTACCCCGCGTGGTTCGTCGAGAAGTTCCCGAAGGCCCTGTTCATCGTGGACAACCCGCCCGACCTGTCCATGCTCGCATCGCGGGTCAAGTCGCTCGGCATCCCGCAGGGCAAGGAGTTCGGCGAGAAGCTGAAGGACATGGTCGAGACGACATACAAGAACATCGCGGACAGTATCCCGTATTACAGGTCCGAGGTACGCGGCAATTCCAGAATCTTGTATGTATTGAAGTCAATCGAACCAATCTGCGACTAATTTTGCTATATTTTAGACATGTCAAAGAATCACAGTCCATCAGATAAGCGCCGCAAGTCATTCACCCCTATGGAAAGGCGTGCCATGCACATGTCGGCAGTCCGGTTCGACAATATCAAGCTGGAAGAGATGGTTCACCACGAGAACTGCAAGTTCAATGTGGGACCTACCTCAATCTACCTCGTCGGGGCATCCATGCCGCTAAATTCGAGGGCAAGCGCGGTTCTCGGAAAGCTCTACCGGTGCAACCAGGTCGCTTCAGTCCCGCAGGAACTCTTCCGCGCCGACCTCAGTTTCGTAGTGAAGGACGGAATTTCAGTCCCCTGCATCACCCGGAAGCAGCTGCTTGCCCTCAGCGACCGCGAAATCGACATGATTACCGGTTCGGTGGAGGCCAGCAACCTTGAACTGGCACGGATCCACCGGCGCATCGACATCGCGATGGTGAAGTTCTTCAGGGCGCTGCCCGTGTCCGTCATGGCATGCCGTGTGGCATCGCTCGAACACAAGGACAAGTATAACATCACCTACCGCGTGTGGAACCTGATCAAGATGTCCCGGCGGCACCCAGAATTTGCGGCGATACGGATCGCAGCAATGCTCAACCAACTAGAAAAGGAAGAAAAATGACGACTGTAACTATTTTTGTGCAACCAGGCATGGGCGACCTCGAAGGTATTACCGAAACTACGGGCGAACTCACCGAAGTGTATGTGTCCCGCGGGCATTCGTGGTGTACCGTAGGTAGCCACTCGTTCCTGACCAGCAACATCACCCATATCCAGTTCAATGCGCTGCCGGAAACGACGATCGAACGCCCGACGCATGAACAGCTGGTAAGCATTATCCGAGGCAAACCGGTAAACCAGCAGTAATTCACCAGCCATGAGGCCTCCCGGGGTGTTGACCTTTACCTCGGGAGGCCTTCTACGAAGTTTCACCTCCTCATAATTAAAAGACGCAAGTCAAGGAGAACTAAATGAGAAAAGAACTTCCGCCGACAATCGCCGCACTGATTGTCGCAGCGAATTTCTGCATTATCGCAGCGATAACTTACTTTACCGGATGGTATCTGCTTATCGCCATGGTGGCGCTCAGCCTCGCCCTGTTCGTCGGCATCATCTACCAGGAAACCCCGTGGAAGTATATTGACCCGTGGGCCAATACGGGCGGTTACGCCATCATGGCGTTTGGCGCAGTGTTCCTCGGCATCCCGCTCATCGTAATTAACATGATTAACGACTACCGCAACGGCGACACTATTGCCCGAAAGTGGAAAATTTCAAAATCCAAACCCATCAAATAAGGATTGCAAATGGCCTCAACCGTATTCGACACCGATATGAACATTGATAATGCGCTGGAAAGCGCCGGCCTGAAAGGCGTGGCCCAGCGCCTCGAACTTACTGCCTCGCTCGACACATGGGTGTACCATGACCGCGAGAAACATTGCTGGGTTGCCGACGGTGGCATCAGGTTCTTTATGAAGGACGGATTGTGTGTCGGCATGCACCGGCTCACCAACAACACGCTGATGGTCTCCAAGTTGGACATCGGCATCCCGAACCTGTTCCCGCCGAAGACTGGCATGTACGCGCACCAGATGGAACCGGTGAACTCTCCATACGATTTCGAGACAGCGGTCAAGGATCTCATCATAAGATACGAGGTCGCCCTCGTTGAATGGGGCAAGACGACCGAACGCGTGAAACACGACTGGGGCACATGCCCCGACCAGACCATCCCAACAATGAAGGGGGAATGATGAAAGACGGTTCTACATACAAACCAGCATCCGAAGTTATCCGTTCTACCCGGGCATGGCCCACGATCCCTGACGGCAGTTCCCGCAGGACCAACCCGGACCAATGCGAGGTATGCCACGGCACTGCCGGTAATGCCGCATTGAAGTTCCTCCTTCGCAATGGCGTGAAACGGCCCGACAGACACCTCACTCTGTATCGCGGCAAGTGGTACTGTCCGTTGTGCCTGGACAAGGCGCGGCGCGGGATTGCCAAATGATGTCCCGTGAACTTAAAATCAGAGCGGTGCTTTGCATAGTATCGCTCATCATAACCTGCGGGTTCGTCTATAAAGCGTTTACGGTTGGGTTTTTTGACCAAAATTTTATTTGGTATGTTCTTGGTTATCTTGTCTTTGGGACAATTTTCTTCCTGCTGACCGGTTTGGATTCTGACGATTTTCTGAGATAATTCGAGGTAAATATGCGTAACATTCTAATTGGGTTCGTCTTGGGTGTCATGATGTGTGTCCTGCTCGGGAATGCCGAGCATCATCCCCGCAGGATTTCCGGCAAGCTGCCATACCATCCATATATGGAAAGTAATCCAACCTCCTGGGGATTGGATTATACACGGGAAGTCATTGAAAGCAACACGAAGGTTATCCTGGAGAACCAGGCGAAGATTTACGGTCTCATCTATGACAGATGCGATACTCATTAGTAATGCGAAAGAAACCTTTTCGTAAAAGGAGGAATCCAAATGAAACGGAAGACCACCGAAAAGAAGCCCTCGCTCAAAAGAGGCGACAACATTCACCTAAACATAGACAACTATGACAGCGCAAACATCGTAAGACAGAACATTACGGTGAAGTATACCGCAGTTGACCTCAAGACGAAACAGGAAACCCAGCATGTCCTGCATCACTTCTACGACATCGAGGCACGAGACTTTCGAAAAGGTATGAAAGACCCGAATCATACCTACACTGTCCTCTATGGAGCAACTGGGCTAATCAAGCACAAAGGTGAAACATATTACAAGGACCTGTGCTGGTTCAGTATCGGTTGCAAGGGCGTGGATTACAAGCACGAACGGCTGATTACAACGCTGTCTATCGACAACTACGGCAAGTACATCTTCTGGGAAGCCGCCAAGCCCGAACCTGGACAGCACAGCGTTAAGGGATATGTGTTCCACCCTGAAGAAGTTGCCCGCTTCAACAAGGACATGGCCACACTATTCCGTGTAGTGAAGAAGAACCCGTCACGCTCGTAAAAAGGGATGCCCGGTTCTGTTCGCCGGGCATTTTTGCTATATTTCGAGCATGAACAATAACAAGCAGCGATATCGCGGGCATATCCGTAGATACATCCACGGGCTCGCCATTTCGGTCCTGTGCATACCCGTCGTGGCGTTTGCCGCCATCGCATACGGCATCGGCTTCCTTTGCCTCGGCGTCTGCACCATCTTCATGATGTGGGCCGAACTTCTCGCCAAGCTGACTTGGCTGATATACCATTCCCGGTTCGCCCCCACGGCGAAGCACGGCGAAAAGCTCGTCAACCCGGTCGCGCGGGCGGAACAGGCCGTCATCGACCAGATCAAAAATTTCAAGTTCTAGGAAACCGACATGAAAGACAAATTCGCATCCGAGTTCGAAAGCACCGTAAACAACAGAAAGACGAGGCAGGTAACACTGGAAATCGACCGCAAGAAGGTCGATTGCGAAGTGGATTCCACCATTGATGTGGCCAACCTCACCTATGTGGCTGGCACCAACGGCATGCACGGCGGTGACGCCGGCCACGGAAGCCGCGCAGTCCTCACGCTGATCGGGACCGACGGTTTCTGCATGGGCGCCAAGTATGGCCCGAGCGGCAACACGATGCCGTTCGAGAAGCTCTTCAAGGATGCCGAGGACCTCGACCTCAACGGGTTCGAGTCCGACCCTGTCCTTTCCGTCGTGGTCGAAGGCGATGCCGAAATCCAGGCGTTCGCCGATGTCCTCATCAAGGCAGGCCAGGCGCTCAACAGGCAGATTGAACAGTATAGGAAGGCGCACGACCGATGAAGCAGATTGGGATAACCGAGACATTCGACCCGTGTTTCATCCAGGACTGGGAAACCCGCCTGCTCGAAGCCAATGTCATCATCTCGAAGGAACTGTCCGACGAGATGGCCGAGAAGCTCTGTATCGTCCAGGACCGGGTAATCTTCCACCATACAGTAACCGGCCAGGGCGGAACAGTCCTCGAACCTGGGGTGGAGACGCCGGAAACCGAGTTCATACAGTTCACGAAGCTCATTGAGGGCGGGTTCCCGCTGTCCCACTATGTTCTCCGCCTTGACCCCATAATCCTGCTCGACGCCGAAACACAGTCCCGCGTGGTCAAGGTTCTCGACCTCTGGAAGACCTGGCTTGTCGAGACGAACAACTCAATCCGTTGCAGGGTGTCCATTGTCGATCTATACCCGCATGTGAAGCAGCGCCTCGCTACTGCCGGGATAACGCCGTTCTACAACACATTCACGGCCCCCAGGGCTGTTTTCCGTCGCGCAACCGACATACTGGCGCCATACAGCGGGCTGTTCCGCTTCGAATCGTGCGCCGAGAGGGACTTCCAGGCGATGTTCATCAGGCGTCTCGGGTGCGCGAGCGAGGAGGACCTCAAAATCCTCGGCATGAACCTGGCCGACTACGGCCCTCCCGCGAAAAAGCAGCGCGGAGAGTGCATGTGCCTCGCCAAGAAGCAAATCCTTGGCGTAAAGCCGGGACGCTGCGCCCATGGATGCCTCTACTGTTTTTGGAAATAAAGGAATAAGTTCTAATGGAAATCATTCTCATTTTATATATTCTCAGTATGTTCGGCGTCTTGGCCGGCGGATTTATCTACTGTGAATATACCTACGGAAGGGAGACCAAATTGGAAAAGAGCCTTCAGGAAATAATCGACAACTATCATAACTTATGGTGTCAACCATGATTACCCGAGAGGTATAAAAATGTCACTTACCGCAGAATTACATCACGACTACCGTCAGGCCCGGTTACGCCAGCTCTTCGCGAAAGGGCGCCAGGACCTGGCCAAGCTCCAGCTCAAACACACCGACGCGCTCGGCAACCCGGAATACGGCAAGCTGGTGCGCAAGGAAAAATTCTGGAACAAGGTGCGCAAATACTGGAACACGAAGGCCAACCAGCTTAAAGCCGTTCTCAACTGTGAGGTAAATGTATAATGGCTACGCCCGACATCATAGGCTGCATAATCATCGGATTGATCTTCATCGCGTTTGTTGCCGTGTGCTTCAAGTGCGTGATGATGGATCCGAAGGACCATAAAAGCTCGCATAGCGATTGGGCACCTCCACCGGGCATGTCCTACGACAACATAAGCCTCGGGGTCTCGATGGAACCCGGCATGTTCATGTATAACCGCGCCATCGAGCCGTTCAACATCGCTGAACAGCAGAAGGCATTTGCAAACACACCCGACGGCAACCCTGCCGAGACGGAAAATACGGAGGAACTAATGAATACCAGCCCTAGAAGACAGCTGATGGTGAGCATCGTCGAATACCTGGTCGCCCGCGCAAAGGCCGGCGACACATCCGCGGTGGTCCGCTACGACCACAAGTCGTTCGATGTAACGCTCTCGGAAGAAATGGACGGGGAGACGATGACGGCAACCGAAGGCGCCATCGTGCCGCAGATCCAGAAAATCGTGCCGCAGAAGACCCAGTGCATCACATTCCATGTCGCGTGCCAGCCGTCCGGCGACAGCAAGGACTTCAACATCAAGGAGAACGGCAAGTGAGGCGCCTGTTCATCATCCGCAAGGACCTGCATCTAGCCCCAGGAAAACTCGCCGCGATGGTCTCCCATTGCGCAGAGGGCTACTGGACCACGATGCTCAAAAACTTCGCCAAGGCCGGCGCAATGCGGGACAACGAGTTCATTAACCTCCCCACAGAAGTGGAAGGCGACCCGGACTACTGGACTAGATACCGGAGCCCGAGAATCTACGAGGCCGCGAAGATGGCCCACGATGCCGGCCTCAAGCATTTCCGCATGCCGAGGGAAGATGCCAGGAAGACCGTCTCGATCACCGTGGAAATTCCGAAGGATGTGTGGTTCGACTATGTGGAGGGCATCTTCACCAAGACGATCTGCGAGGCGAAGAACCGGACCCACCTGGAAAAGGCAGCAGCCATCGCGACGGAGCTCGGCCTGGTCGAGAATGTCGATTTCGGGTATATCGACGACGCGTGCCTCACCGACCTCAAGCCGGAGTTCACCGACGAGTTCGGTAACGGGCGTTGCCGTGTCGGCATCTGGTTCCGTCCGCTCGACGAGGAAAAGAGCCATAAGATAAGCAAGAAATATCAGCTATACAAGGGCGAGAAGAATGAACAACCTGCCTAGCTTCCAGTACGATAGCGACTGGCTCATCGTAGTCGCGGGAATCTTCGGATGCAAGTGTCCTGACGGCTACGGGATGTTCTGGAAGAAGGCATACAGGAAGGAATTTAAGGAGTAACCATGGCAGATACACAATACCATGTTGGGTGCGCTGGTCTCACCGGCACTATCTACGCAGGAACCGTAAAACAGACCAAGGGCGGCGAAGTGTGGGCCAAGCGCTCAGTCGTGACCGAGGAGGCCATCCGGGCCGTCCGCGACCACATGCAGCTGGAACTGGAACCCGGGTTCAATATACGCGAATACAAGTGGACTAAAAAGGACGGAACCGTCATCAAGTTGTCCCTCACGGTCGAACTTCCCAAGAAGGAAGACACCAAGAAGGAAGGTGAATGATGTGCAAGTTTTGCGAGAAGCAGGAATCCATCGCGTCGTGTGACAAGGATGTCGATGCGATCATCGACGACGAAGGCTATTTCAATGTTCTCCAGATGCCCGAAGCCAGCAAGGAAAAGGGCTTCCCCATGGTGGACAAGATTGCCGTATTCAAGTTCCCGTTCTGCCCGTTCTGCCGGCGCATGCTGGTGAGTGCGGCAGACCGCAAGACATACGAGGAGGCGTTTAAGCAGTGGAAAGACGAAGTTTCCATACTGTCCACCGGGCATTACGAACATCCCGCATTCAAGCGTATCGTTGACATGGGCCAGACTGCCGTCCCCTTAATCCTTGAAACGATTTCCAAGTCTCCCGATCCCGTCGTGTATGCGCTGTTCAAGATTCTTCCGGGTGTCATGGAGAATACCGGTCATGTTACCCTCACCGACACTTGCAAGGCTTGGATAACTGTCGGCAAGGTGATGTTCAACATCGACTTTACCAAGGGACATACTGCATGACCGACCTCACCAAGAACCTTCGCGGGTACTTCCGTGCCTTCGATTTCGACCAGAGGACGGACGACTGTCCCGACGCGATGTATGACATGATCGCCGTGAAGAATGAGCTCGACCGCCCCGACCGCCCCGTCACCGACGAGCAGGCGCTCTACATGCTGGAGCACAACTTCTTCAACCCGCAAGGCATGGGCATGCACCGGCTCTGCCATTCGCACGACGAGTTCTTCATCTGCCTGAACTTCATGCTGCAGAACCACCCCGAGTGGCTCACCGGCGATCGGGAGGAAATTCTCCGGTTCGCCATGAAGAAGTTCGGCGGACGCTGCAACCCGGCAATCATCAGCCAATGGATATACCAGCTTCAGGGTCGTCCAGAGCAGCCATCCAATAAACCAATCGACGAAAACAAGAAGGACCAAAAATGAAGAAACACTATGTTAAGCCCGCAATGGAAATCCTGAACATGGAAGCGGAGCAGACACTGCTGGCCGATTCCGGCAACCCATACTGGACTCCTCCCGAGGAGAAGGAAGGTTGCGAAACACCATACTGGTGTCCGTAGCATTAAGCTCACCCGTCATCGGGTGAGTTTTCGCCGACATGCAACTCCACTAATTTGCTATATTTTTGACAAATCAAGGAGTTATAATGATCGGTGCAGTTATTGGATGTGGTCTCGCGGCAATCGGCGGTGCGGCAGTCGGCAGTTTTCTCGGGACGGCTAACGGGGTCGCAACTGGCGTCCGCCTGGCCCGCGAATGTTCGTCCGGCGGTTCCGGCGTATATTACGACAACTACGATGCGTGGAAAAGGGACCGCGAACTCCTGAAAAAGCAGATCAAGAGGCGCGAGCAGGAACACAAGGAAATCGCGAAGAAATTCAAGAGCTTCGACGAGAAGCTGGATTTCCTGTGCCAGATGGAACAGCTCAACTTCTACCTCAACATGATGACTGATGCCGAAAAGGTCACCTGGCGCAACGCCGTGTATGCGGAGATGCAGATCGAACAGGAAAAGGAAGCGAAACGCATCGAAGCCGAGAAGCAACCCGCCTATGAAAACATGGTCGAGACGGCCAGGTCCAACGCCTATAACGATGACGATTCGTATTATGGCAAGAAGCACCGCATCTTCGAACTCTGCTATGAGTTCAAGTGGTGGAACGATTGCCGTAACTACCTCATTGTGAACCATCAGCATCTTGCCGGGTTTGACCGGGATTACTCTGTACAGCACGAGGCCGACATCGCGCTCGGGCTAATCGTCCGTGAAGGTTCCCGCCTGTGCAACAGTGACATGGCGTTCGCCGCAATGCTGGGACGCACATTTTACCCGGATGAGTACGGCATGCTGAGTTACTGCCGCAGTTTCCGAGAATTTCTGGCCGAACGAGGCATTTAACATTTGCTATATTTTAGCCATGAAAACCATTGATTTGCAGATAACCAACAAGGATAACAAAATGAAGAAAATCGCATTGGCCGTTCTCGCAGCCGTCGGCATTTCTACCGCGTGCTCGGACCCGAACCACTATGTTTTGACCCTCAAGGTCAAGCAGTCCACCTTCACGCTCAGCATCAGCGAGCATATCAAGAACAGCATGAACGCGATCGAGTTCAACATCCCTGTTGAAAAGAGCTTCTGGGAATCCCAGTCGATCGGGTCCGAACTCTCGAACCGCTGGAAGCCCGGTTCGCTCATTTTCAACGGCGACTTCTCCAAGCTGAAGGTCACTGTTACGAACAAGACGACAGTCCGCCGTCCCGAATGTAGATAGCTGACGGGGGTGACAAATGAAAGTAACCCTGAAAAACGATCATTCTTATGATGTGAAGATTGACGACGGGAAGATGAAAATCTACCCGACCCCGCTTACCGAAAACGAGCTTGCCAATGTCAGGGAAGCCGCGATACAGATGTTCCTGAAGCAGGCGGACTTCATCAAGAAATCTTCCGAAGGCGATGAAGGACTTACCAAGCAGCTTGTCACGATAAATGTAGAACAGTTCTTTGACCATATCGGCAAAATTGCCGACGAGCGGCGCACGGCCGATGGATCCGATTTTTCGTTCCGTGTATCGAGCTATGGCGATTCCAACGCTGACATACAAATGTCCCGGCAGGGCTGTGTTATGGGCGATGGCGCCGAGCAATATGAGATGTTCCCATTCGAGCAGGTGAGCATACACCAGTCCGCCACCGGATATGACCTCGATGCCCCGCGTGTATGGTGCGTAACATTTGAGAAGTACCAGCGGGTCGACAGGACCAGCCGAGAAGTTAAGCAGGTGGCCCATCTTCACTGCTATCTTGACAACGACGCCGATGCAGTCAACCGCATCAGGAACTTCGTCAACTCGTTCTGCTATATCACGAAGAGCATCTAATGCGTATCAATAAGACAGAAAGGTGGACGCTGCAGTTCTGGTTCCCCGGAGTGGCCGGGGCACCGGGCGACGACGACTTCGAGAAGGATTTCGAGAAGCCGGAACTTGCCATCGCGGAAGCCCGCAAGGCAAAGAAAGACCCGGAAAACTACAATATCACTGTCACGCACAAGTGGTTCGACGCTGAACGAAACTGCATGCGTGACGAGCGCGTCGAATGGGACGCGGAGGATCAAAAATGACATCGCAAATCTATTTTACACAGCAGGAACTCGACGCAGCGAAACGGAACGGCGCCGACCGCGTAATGGACGCTACGGAGAAGGGAATCACCCTGAAATCGAAATTCTATTCCACCCCGCAGGCAAACGGCAAGGTCGTCCGCATGTATTGCAAGCCGTTCGAGGATTCCTCCGAGTGCGAGCGCTACTACGAAATGTATATCAAACTCGGTGAGACAACGCTGATCCGCCACACGGCGGACATCCCGTGCATGGGCCAGACTACTGCACTGGCCACTTTCATGCAGGCGTGCATGGACGCGGTTGACGGCATCGCAATCCTTGCGAACGGCGGTCCCGAGGAAGAAGCGTTCTGCCTCCTCGGGGAGTTTGTCGAGCGCGACGCACAGAAAATTTACCTGCGCAGAGCGGTTTCGACCATCACGGCCGCTGCCGTGGCCAAGAAGGAGCAGGACCAGCTCCTCGACACCTTCTCCGAGAACGAACTCGCCAGCGTGAACGAGTTCATCGCGAAGGCGAAGGAAATCCGTGAAAATCCGGTAATCCATGTCGATGCCAAGGCCATTACGGTCTGCAGCGAGACCCGTTGCGACAGCCATGCGGTCGGCAGGTTCCGCGCAACGATTACCGTGACAGGGCCGACCCGCGCGTTCAATGTCAAGGTCGAGGACACCGAACCCGGAAACCACGCGAGCGAGCACAAGTTCGATTACGGCCTCCCGTTCGAGGTGACCCTCCCCGTCAACGGTGCCGAGCTCAACCACAACGAGCGCTGGAACATCACAGAAGTAATCAGCTATCTCCGCTCCATGCTGCACGACTACGAGCATGCCGCAGAATACGCGAAAAAGGCCGTGAACAACATCCACCAGCTCAATGTCGCCTGTCTCGAACTTAACCGTGCGTATGCCCAGCTAGGCGTAAAGACGATCGACCTCCCGGCAGCACGCATGTCCTTCATCCAGACATTCGACAAGCCGAGAAAATGAGCTAACAGGTACAATTATCAAAGGAGCGAAACATGCTAAACCCCAAATTGGCAGTCAAAAGTCGTTACAATCTCGTTAAGAACATGACCGGCGAACCCAACCCCAGGTTCAGCTCGTTTCGCCTTCTCCCGCAAGGCGCCATTGCACTGGCCATCATTACGGGACAGGTCAAGCCGTCCGAACTAGGCGCATAAAATAATTTTTCAGTCCAACGCAACAAAGGCCCCGGTTTCCCGGGGCCTTTTCCGTAGCGCGAAGCGTATGCGGCAAAGTGTTGCTTTTATGGTGTTTTATGCTTCTGTGGAGAGGTCATCTCTGCGATTGGACTTTATCATAGACTTCTCTCTATCCATCTGCACACCCTTCTTGTAGCCATATCCCTTCGCGGTGTAGTGGCGATTCTCGGACTTGTGCAGACCTCTTCCGATTGCTCTGCTGTCTTCCTTCTCCGTGAATCCAGTTTCCTTTTTGAACTGGATTCGCTCAACCTCATCAAGTTTCATCATCGCCTTATGCAGATTGCGAATCTTCTTAAAGTACATATCCTCGCGAGTTCGTTTCATAAGCAACCCTTTGGGTGGACATAGTCTAAAATATATAAAAACATACAAGTGGTGCCAATGGTTAATTTTTTATTTGGCACCACTTTTTGTCGGCATAGCCGAAGTTTATAGACCGAGCTCGTCTGTGACCATCTTGATCAGCGGACGGAGCGTCTCGGGGCTGAAGTCGAACTTGATGCCGGCAGCCTCGAACAGCTCGGGCAGCGGGCGGCTGCAACCGAGGCTCTCAGCGTAGAACAGGTCGTCAATCGCCTTCTTGCCGTACTTCTTGTAGTTCGCCCAGACCTGCAACGAACCGATGCGGGCGATGGCATACTCGATGTAGTAGAACGGCACCTCGAAGATGTGGAGCTGTTCATGCCAGGCGTAGCCCTCGGTTTCCTCCAGGCCGGAGTAGTCAACAACGCCGGTAGAGAACATCTCGTCAATCTCGTGCCAGATCTGCTTCCTTTCCTCGCGGGTGTGGCCCGGGCGGCTGTAAATCTCGTGCTGGAAGCGGTCAACCTTGGCGACCCACGGGAAGAGGCGGAGGACTTCGCGGAACTTGTCCAGCTTGCTGCGGCGGATGCTTTCCTCGTCGTCGCCGTAGACCTGGGAGAGGAACTCCGTCCCGATAAGCTCCATGCTCATGGAGGCCACCTCACAAAATTCAAGCGGGGCCCCGCGCTGCACGCTGAACTCGCGGTCGGCGTAGTTGAAGCTGTGGAACGAGTGGCCGCTCTCGTGAAGGAGCACATACATGTCGCTGTCGGTCCCCTCGGCGTTCATGAAGATGAACGGGAGACGGCTTTCCGGGAACTGCACCTGGTAGCCGCCCGGGGCCTTGCCCTTGCGGCTGTCGGCGTCGACGAGCTTCATTGCCTGCATCTTGCGGGCCCATTCGCCGGCCTTCGGGTGCATCGCCTCGAACACGCGGTCAACATGCTCGACGAGGTCGGCGCTGTCCTTGAACGGCGCGAGGGCCTTGCGGTTGAACGGGTCCACGGTGAGGTCCCACGGGCGGAGCGTATCGACGCCGAGCTGCTCCTTGCGCTTGGCGTACATCTTGGCGATGAGCGGGACGATGAGCTCGCGGATGCTGTCGTGGAAGGCGTAGCAGTCCTTCGGGCCGTAGGGGCGTTCCTTGCACTTGTAGATGTACTCGATGAAGTCCTTGCAGCCGGAGTTCTTCGCCATCTGGATGCGGAGCTTGAACATCCTGTCGAACGACCCGTCCAGCGCGTCCTTGTCCTGGAGATAGCGGTCGGAGATTGCTCTCCACGCGCTCTCGCGGACGCTGCGGTTCGGATCCTTGAGATACTTGTGGAGCTGCGTCACGGTCTGCTCCTGGCCGTCGAAGTCCACAGTCATCGCGCCGGTAATCTTCTGGTAGTCCTGGAGCTCGTTCGAGAGTTCCACGCCGAGCGGGATGTTGGCTTCCGAGAAGAGCGAGAGACCGATCTCGACGCTCTTGAACATCTCGTCGAGCTCGCTGCGCAGGGCCTCCTTGGCCGGGTGCGAGTTCAGCTTGCGGTCGATTGCGTTGTCGATCGTCGCGATTGCCGGGAACACATCGTTGGAAAGGTGCTGGAAGGCCTTCTCGGCCTCCTTGTCCTGCGTGTTGAGCGTGATCGCCACATAGCGGCGCTCTGACGCCTCGCCCATCACGCAGTCAATCTCCATGCGCTTCAGGAGCCATTCGCGCAGCGCTGCGGGATCGTTCGGGACATCCTCGTCCAGGATGCCCTGGTAGAAGGCCTTCACGGCCTCAACATCGTCAACATTGAAATCTTCGGGGACATACTTCCTCGCCATCTGTCTTTCTCCATGGTTAAGGGTTTGAGTGTTACGACCAAAATATAGCAATTTCGGGCACCGCACGGACGCGTTTTTGCTATATTTCCACCAGAAAAAATCAATACAAAGGAATAGCCATGGCATCAATCTCTACACCGGACCTGGAAGGCGTCCTCGAACAGAAAGGCATCCTCGGCGTGGTCCAGCGCCTCAATCTCAACTACTCCCTCGATACCTGGGTTTACCACGACAGGAAAGAACGCAAGGTATTTGTTGACGCCGGAATCCGCCTTTTCTCCCCCGTATGCGGATGCGTAGGCATGGTCCACATGACCAACCTCGGCCCGGGGAGCGGACTGCTCCTCTCCAGGATCGACCCAAGCATCCCCGTCATACTGCCCCCGAAGACATACATCTTCGCGCACCAGATGGAACCGGTAGACAGCCCGTTCCACTTCGAGAACGAGGCGAAGGAACTCATCGAGCATTTCCCGATGATTCTGGACAAGTGGGTCACATCCAAAGCCCATTACGAACGCGAACGCAAGAAGGAAGAAAGCGAACGCAAGAAGGCCGAAGCCAAGCGTCCGCAGGAAGCAGATATTCCGTCCATGCCCGCCCCCGCGGAACCGCCGACAATCACCTGCCCGCGCGTGGACGCTGAACCCGTAGCGGCGCCTGAAAAGAAGGAACCTCCCACCATCGTGTGCCCCCGCGAACCGCCGAAGCAGGAAGTATTTGCCACGGTTGAAACGGAACCGGAAAGGATTGAGGCACTGGACAGCAAGCCCGAAGTGACACTGAAGAAAGAAGATACCGCCGAGCCGGAGCAGGAAACTGTGAAGGTGGCAACCAGCAATTCATTCTATACCTGGCTTACCCCGGAACTGAACAAGCTGCTTCCGAGGTGGTCCGTCCTGTGGAAAGTCCAGACCGACTATGCAAAGACAGAGTTCAATCAGGATTTCGTGTATATCCGCGTCGCCGACCACATCACGCCGGCGGAAGAAAAGCGCGTCGGTAGGCTGCTGTTCATCGGCAGGGCACGGATCGGGCTGCCCGGCGAACCGGTATATGTTCGTGACAACGACCCGGTTTTGGACGGCAACAATGTCATCTGTCCCGAAGACGAACGCCTCGAACATGTATTCCCGACACAGATGGACATGCTTGTGTTCCGCAACAACCTCCCGCAGGTCCAGCAGACCATCAACAGTTCAGACAATAGCCTGCATATCCCGGAAATGCTTGACGACATCAAGACGATGTGCAAGAGATGGGACCTCCCGCTGCGCACGGAGGAAACCGACTGCATCGGAGAACTGTTCGACCACATGGCAGTTGATTTTGCCGAAAAACGCCCGGACATGGATTTCAACGAAATGTTCAGTAAAGTCATCGGCGACCGCCTGGATGCCGAATATACGGTCACATTTTCTAAGTCGGAACAAGTCCCGGCGGAACCGAAAATGGACGAAATGTGCAAGACCCAGCAGTCAAACGAGCCCACGAAGCCCGAAGCCATCGAACCAATGGGCGAACCGGAACCTTGGCCGAACATGCCAGAGATCCTGGAAAAACGCATAGACACCGAGTACACCGACGGTCTCCCGCGCTTCAACATCCTGTGGGATGTGAAAAACGACGAGATCCGCCGCAGTTTCACCGCCGGCCACGCCTACCTGATTATCGCGGTGAACCTGTCCCCGTCCGAAATGCTCAGGATGACAAACTACCTGGACCATAAGCTGGCCGGCAAGGTCGAAGGCAAACTTACCGTCGTCGGCGCGGGCGACATGAACATACACGGAGTCCTGAACGGTGCCCCGATAATTACACCGTGGCACAGGTCGATGAATGGCATGCTGCCGGAGCGCGACCACCTGGCAATCAAGACCTGCGGTTTCGGCTTCGAGAAAGTCATCAACGGGAAAGGCCATGCCATGTACCAGCCGTGTGCCGGCATGATCCTGTGGCAGCTGCAAAAGGACCACGACCTCGAAGACTGTTCCAACGCAAAGAGCCTCGACGAGGCCATCGACCGCACCGCCGCGAACCTCGTGAAGAAGCACCCCGGCACCAATTTCTTCACCACCTGGGTTTCCACCGAGCTCAAGGACCCGAAGGACTGATGTTCAGGGAAGGCGCCGCACTGGCAAGGCGCGAGGGCCCTCCCAGCCGCGTTTTTGCTATATTTCCACCAGAAACAACCACGAGGAAACACCGATGACCGAGCAGGAAATGATTAACCGGGCCATGGGCATCCTGGATTTCGTCAACCGCCAGGAAGTGAGCCGCGTGCCCGACAACCGCGCAAACAAGGTCAGCGAGGCCGAACACGCCGAACTGAACGACGATGACTTCGTGTCTCTCGACGAGGACTGAAAAATGACAAAACCGACAATCATACAGGACTATGTAGGACATACCTACAACTACACGCACCCGACATCGGGGCGCCCAATCAAGCTACACATCACGCCCGACATGGTCGGGAAGCCGCTGGACGAGGTGTTGGACGAGGCCGACCGGAAACTGGCTGAGGAGGCCGACAAGAAACTGGCCGCCAGCAAGTCGCCCTTCGCGAAGCTCTTCGACAAAATCTTCAACCGATAAAAGGAACCCATAATGTCAACCAACAGCGCAGCAGGCAACGGTCTCGAGGAATACTCCTTCGAGATCGGCTCAATCGACGACAGCTCCGAGTGTGTCGCCATCGTAGGCAAGCCCTATTCGTCCGTCTCCTTCGACGAGAAGTTCTACCGCAAGGAGGATGTGGACGCCCTTATCACGCAGAAGGACGCCGAGATAGAGGCCCTCAGGTCCAGGGTGGCCGCATACGACACCGACGACCCCCCGTCATACAAGTTGAAGGTCTCCGCCGGCATCCGCTACCTCGAAGACGCCATCGTGAACGGAAAACGCGACATATCCTACGAACTCCAGGAGGCCGGCCAGGCACCCGCGATGCCCCTCTGCGTCCGCCGCCCGGGAGACCACCACATCCCGACCGACCTGTGGCTCTGGGAGCTCGAAATCGACCCCGACACCGGCACCGTCGCCAACTGGCCCGCCGGGACGACCGCCCACGCCCACTACAAGGTGTGCGACGAGTGCGGCATCGAATACTTCCGCGACGGGATCAAGGTGTGCGACAACGAATCCGGCAAGTGCCACGGGTATGTCCCCAGGTTCCTCCACTACAGCCCCTGCTACGACTCCGACGAAATCTCCATCGACATCGGCCCGGACGGCCGCATCAAGTGCTGGTCCAAGGACTGGCTGCAGGAATGGGTGGAAAGGGCAACCGCCCCGAAATCGTAAACAAAAGGAAACATTTACATGGCCACGAAGCTACCCAAGATGACCGCCCTCGTCGCTGACGCCGCGACACGCGCCCGCCTCATGAAATACCAGGCCACGAGCGACTGCAACGACCCGTCCCGCTACCTCGACCCGTTCAGGAAGAAGAACGAGCTGCTCGAACTCGTCAAGGAACTCGAACTCTCCGTCCGCCGCATCGACGAGTCAACCCCGTCCACCGACCCCGCGGCTACAATCGCATCCAAGATCTCCGCAGTGTGCGACCGCCAGGACCCCGAGCCGGAAATCAACAAGACCAGGGACCAGGTATACGAGGAAATCGTCCTCGACCTCAACGAAAACTTCATGCCCACCCTCAACGGCAAGTTCCTCTGCCTGAAGGAAGGCGCCCACGACTTCACCTTCATCAGGGTGGACAAGGCGGAATCCAGGGTCGGCATCTACAAGTGCCTGGAAATGCCCGTATGGGGCCGCGGCGTCAAGGTCAAGACCCAGCTGAATGCCGGAGAACTCCCGTTCCCCCAGTTCGGCAGGTTCTCGTTCAGCATCCAGGACCTCCTCATGACCGGCAAGGACGAGCACAACAAGAAGTGGCTCTACCAGGTCGATCCGGCCGCCATCCCTCCCTTCTTCGCCCGCCTCTCCGCGGAAATGGGCGACTTCACCGGGTTCGCCCCGTCCAAGCAACCCGAAACCGAGGGCGCCTCCGCCAATAAGGATGCTGTCCCATGATTATCCGTGACAAGGACGGCACCGAGCGCATCGCGACGGCATCCGACTTCCAGGATGTCACAATCAGGTTCACCCCGGCCGAATGGGATGAACTGCACGAGATATTCAGCTTCCACAAGACGAAGATAAAGCCGAATGCGTTCGCCAAGATAAACCAACGAATACTGGAAAAGCTGGAAGCCAACCGGCCGCAGCTCAAAGAAGGCCGCGAGAAGGTCCGGGACGGATGGCCTTCAGTATCGGACAGGCAGGAAACTAAATGAACTACATGGAAAACATCGTCTGCCGCCTGCTTACAGGCACCGAAAACCTGATATGCTACCTGCTGACCGAACTCGACGCATGGTGGTGGCCCGTACTGGCCGTACTGACAATCATGTCGGCCATACAGCTGGACCGCCATCTAATCCGTGTCACCAGGGGCTACGGGGACAACATACATGACGACTTCATACTCGACCTCGGCCCCAAGTGGACCAGGCGGATGAACTTCCCGGACCTGTGGGACTTCCTGGGGGACTACTATATCATACAGGAACGGGGGAACCGGTCACCATGGCCTGGCCTGCTATCCTTCGTGGAGTTCCTCGCCATATCGGCAGCGTTCCTGGCCGACACCGCAATAATGGCCATAAGGGGCATAATGCGGATCATGGCATGTTAAGAAAACTTTACATTCCGGCCGTGACACCCCCCTACCACCCCCCAGAAATTTTTTCCGGGACATGTGGATGGCAAGGCGACAGGAAGGCGGGGAGGGGAGGCCCTGAAACTTTTTCCATACCCCCAGGAAACCCCCACCCCCAGTAAAAAATTGAAGATCGCAGGAAGGGCCGGAACCTGT